>OLGE01000108.1_pt1 | contig 93902 bp, 78 predicted proteins | sample 1605151 | NCBI WGS metagenome assembly OLGE01 (sample SAMEA3888912, study PRJEB22519) | human gut metagenome | biome: human gut; feature: human-associated habitat; material: faeces | place: Denmark | collected 2010
TTAACGCCTGCGGCGTTTCCGTCTCCGAGCTCGAAATGGCTCAGAACGCTCAGCGCATCTACTGGAGCGCCGAGGAAGTCGACGCCAAGATGGAGTCCATCATGAAGAACATCTATGATGCTTCCGTCGAGGCTGCTGAGCGCTACGGCCTGGGCTACAACCTGGTCGCCGGTGCGAACATCGCTGGCTTCCAGAAGGTCGCTGACGCCATGATGGCTCAGGGCATTTTCTAATCGAAAATCCCTCACGACTTTCTCGTGCCGCACGTCTGTGCGCATGAAACAACAAGAAAAAGGTACCCTGCTTTCGCAGGGTACCTTTTTCTTTGCACTCAGGTATTGTCCCGGCTGATCGGCCGCCGGACAAACAGTGCAAAAAGCGCCTTTTTGTTGAGCGGGCAGAGCGGGTAGAGATACCCCTCCCCCACGATCGGCTTTGTCGAGGCAAGCAGAGCGATGATCCCGATGCAGCCGAGCGCAAGCCCGACCCAGTCCAGCGCACCGACAAACAGCAGCAGCACTATCCGCAGCAGCTTGAAGGCGTAGCCCAGTTCATAGCTTGGCTGGGCAAAGTTCGAGATGGCGACAAAGGCCATATACGCCAGCACCTCCGGCACAAGCCAGTGTGCCTGTACGGCAAAGTCGCCGAGCACGAGTGCGCCAAGCATGCTGAAGGAATTGGAAAATACCGCCGGCGTATTGAGCGACGCCAGCTTCAACAGATCAACGATAAACTCCGCCAGCAGCAGCTGCACCAGCAGCGGCACGGAATAATCGCTTTCGATTGCCAAGAATTCAAGTCCTGCCTGCGTGCGCGCAGGGTCCTTAACGAGCAGATACCACACAGGTGTAATGAACATTGTGAGCAGAAACACCACAATGCGCAGCACACGCAGATATGTTCCGATCAGGGGTGGGAAATAGTAATCGTTCGCCTCCTGCACAAAGTCAAAGAAATGCGTCGGCAGGATCATCGCCGCAGGTGAATTGTCCACCAGCACCACGATGTTCCCTTCCATCACACAGGCGGTCGCGGCGTCCGGCCGCTCCGTATAGCGCACCTTGGGAAACGGCGTCCACCACTGCTTTTTCTCCATCATCGCCTCGGCGATGCTCTCCTGACTCATGGAAACGGAGCGCACGTCAATTTTCGCAAGCTTTTGCCGCACCTCGTCCAGCAGCTTGCGATCGACCTTATTCTCAAGATAGCAGAGCACCACATCCGCGCGCGAGCAGTCCGACACCTTGTGGCCTTCCAGCGTAAGCTGCGGGTCGCGGATGCGGCGGCGCAGCAGCGCCGCGTTTGCTACGAGCGTTTCGATGAATCCATCGTGCGCGCCGCGCAGCACCTTACCCGCCGACGGCTCCTCTACGCTGCGGGCAGGAAACTGCTTTGCGTCGATCAGCGCGCACGCGTCAAATCCGTCGATGAGCAGCAGCAGTTTCCCCAGAAATACGCTCGTCACCGCGGTTTCGACGCTTTGCTCGGCATTCACCTCGCTGAAGGTGATGTATCGGTCGATGAACTGCTGCATCGTCTGCGCGCCGTCGATGTTTCTGAGCGGCAGCCAGAAACTCAGCATCCGCTCAATGACTGCGTCATCGCCGTAGCCGTCCACGACCCACAGCCGCGCGCGTTTCCCGCCGACGTACAAATCGCGCGAGATCATATCAAAGCAGCGCCCCACGCCAAGCAGGGCGTCCAGTGTACGCACATTTTCCTCAAAATCCGCCGTCAAGCAATCCATAGCAGGCCTCCCGCCATACGATTTTCTTTTATTATGGACAGAGAGGAAAAATTTATGCCGCCAGATACCGCTTTCTCCCCGCATCACACAGGGGCAGAGCACAAAAAAGGAAGCTCTCTTTTTATCGAGAGCTTCCTTTTTTGTGCGTATCGTCGCGGCGTGAGCCTTACACTTCCTTATTGAAGTAGAAGAACTTCTCGTCCTCGCCCTTTTTGCGCATGCAGGACGAAAGCATCTGGTAGGAGGCGGTATTTTCCTTGTAGCATTTGGCGACAATGTGGCTCAGATGGCGGTCGTAAAGCCCCCACTCAGCCACCGCGCGGAACGCCTCCGCACCGTAACCCTGTCCGCCGTATTCCGGCGCGATGCGGCACCCTTCCTCCGCGCCGCCCTTGCCGTCGAAACGGTAGAGCAGCACCTCGCCGATGCATTTGCCGTCCAGACGAATGGCAAAGTTCACGGCGCGTTTTTTGGCAAAGTCCTCGCGCACAACGTCGAGGAAGTAGGTTTTCAGATCCTCGCCATTCCAGTCCGTGCGATAGTCGTAGCCCCACCACTTGTTGCGCTCATCGTCGAGACAGAGCGCGTTGTACGCCGCGCGGTCTTCGTCTGTAAAGACTGAGAGCGTCAGCCGTTCGGTTTTGATCTCCGGGATCTCGCGTAAGTCCTCCAGTTCGTTTTTCACGTCGAAGCAGAACTTCTCGGCAAGCATGCAGGGAAGGTACTGGAGCTTCGAGGTGCGAAGGCCGCGGTCGCCTGCGTCGTCCTCGCGGTTCAAATACCTGACGCCGTCGACGGCAAAGCATCGGGCAAACTCCTGCACCGTCGCAGGATAAACGCCCTCGTAGCCATAGAGCGCCTTTTCAATGTGGACATGCAGCGTTTCGCCGCAGCGCTCGGCCATGGCAAGGGAGATGAGCCGCCCTTCGTACTCCATGCCGCCGACATCGAGCCACGAGGCCCCCGTCAGGCGCAGCATCGTCTTAGCGAGTGCCAGCTCGTTTTTCGCCGACTTTGACGTTTTCTCAAACACCGCCGTGTAGTCCTGCCAGAAGCGTTCAATGAGCGGCAGGTCGTCCTTCCCCAGCGCGCGGAAGCGCGCCTCGGGATAGAGCTTGCGGAATTTATTGACGTGGTTGCGCTGGCCGCTGTAATGCCGGCCCGGAAAGTCGCGCAGGTCGTTTGCTTCATAGAGATAGTCGCGCCAGGAGCGCGGATTGTCAAGATGGAAGTGCGGGTAACGCATGAGCAGCTTTCCCGCCTTCTCGCGCGGCACAACGGACAGCTCCAGCGCGATCCCCTGCTCCATGCAGTGCTCTTCGATGGCGCAGAGCGCGGCGTCCTCATCACCGTCCGGCCCCGGAACGGGATAGTCGAAGCAATACTTGCCGTCAATGCAGTTTTTCACGATCAGGCAGCCGGCAGCCTCGGCATACTGCGGGTGCAGATGCCCGCGCCACATCAGCTTGACCAGCGCGGAATACTCGCACAATTGATAGTCGCAGTCCTTATAGTAGCGGCGCAGACGGGACATATCCCGCTGCGCAACGGGTTTGAATGTCAGCATGGAACGTGTTATCTCCTTTGATATCATATCGGTTATTTTACCCGCTTTTCCGCCGTATGACAAGACTTTTTCATTTTGGCTCAAGCTCCGCAAGCACCGCCTGCGCACACTCGATAAACTGCCGCAGCGAAACCGGGTGTCCCTCGCCCTTGTGAACAGCCATGCCAAGTTCACGCGCAGAGCGCGGCTCCACCGGTACGAGCAGCACACCGTCGCCGCGGCCGCGGAGCGTCAGCTCCGTCATCATGCTCACGCCGAGGCCGTGCTCGACCATGCTGATGACCGTCGGGTCGTCCACCGCCGTAGGTAAGATGTGCGGCTTCACGCCCGCGCGGTTGAAGATTCGCATAATATCCTTGTCAAAGCCCTGCGCGGGCATGATAAAATCGCGCCCGTCGAACTCGCCGAGCGGATAGCCCGTGCGGCCGTCGATGGGATAATCCTTCGGCAGCACAGCGTACATCAGGTCATCGCGCAGGTGAATCCACTCATAGCCGCTCTCCTCTTCCTGGCGGCTGACGAAGATAACGTCCATCTTTCCCTGCGCCAGCAGCTCGTAGGGGCTGTTGACATGATCCGCCATGCGAATATCCACGTCCACGTCCGGCCGCTCCTCACGGAAGCGGCGGATAATGCTCGGCAGCCAATGCATGGCCATGCTGGCGAACGCGCTGACGCGGATCACCTCGCTGCGTGAGGACGCCACCTGCGCGATCGCGCTGTCGAGCCGGGCGTTGGCCTGCAAAAACTCTCGGATCGCAGGCACCACACGCTCTCCGTCCTTGGTGAGGCGCACACCGCCGCGCCCGCGCTCGAGCAGCGTGAAGCCGACCTCGCGCTCAAGCGAATTCATCATGTGCGTCAGCCCGGACTGCGTGTAGCCCATCACCTCCGCCGCCTTGGTAAAGCTGCCGAGGTCGACCGCCATCAGCAGCGCTTCTAACTTCTTGCTTTCCATAGGACTTTCCTTTCCTATTAGTATTCAGCATGGTTCGATTATAATATATACTCATGCCGTATGCAAGCGGATTCTCTTCTTTGCTCCCTTTTGTTGCGTTTTTTCCGTCATCTGTCATACATCGCCGTCTTTTTTGTCCGCTTGCTGCGTAAAATAACACTTGAGGTGATCGTCATGAACCGCCGCCGCGCGCTTTTTCTGCTTTTTTTATCCACCGCTCTCATGCTGTGCTTTTTCCAATTCAAGGATAGTCGGGCCGTTGCGGTCTCTGCCGCGCCAGCTCCGCGGCGCTGCATCGCGCTCACGTTTGACGACGGTCCCTCGCCGCAAACGACCGCCGCGCTCCTTGACGGGCTCAAAGAACGCGGCGCGCATGCAACGTTCTTTCTCATCGGCGAGCAGATCGCAGGAAATGAGGCGATCGTCCGCCGCATGAAGGACGAGGGGCATCAAATCGGCAACCACAGCTTCACTCATGCGCGGCTTGACGCCGCCGATGCTGCTGCGCTCGGTGAAATTCAAAAAACAGACGACGTCCTGCGCGATGTACTCGGCGACGGCAGCTACTGGATCCGTCCGCCATGGGGCTTTGCGAGCGAGGCGCTCAAAAGCGCCGTCACCGTTCCCCTCATCTTCTGGACGCTCGACACGATGGACTGGAGTGTGCGCAGCAAGGAGCTTGTCGCGCACCATATTATCGAAAATGTCAGAACCGGCGACATCGTTCTTCTGCACGATCTGTATGATACCAGCGCAGATGCTGCACTTCAGGTCATCGACGTGCTCGGCGCGCAGGGCTATGAATTTGTCACGCTCGAAGAGCTTTTCGCCTGCTCCGGCATCACGCCGCAAGCAGGGCATTTTTACCTGCGCGCAGACGAGGAAGTGTCCTGGTGACAGACTGCAACAAATTTTTGAAAAAACCTGAAATTAGGGCTTGCATTTTCCGGTGAGGTGTGCTATTCTATCAAAGTCGACACGAGCGATATATCCGGGTGTGGCGCAGTTGGTAGCGCGCTTGACTGGGGGTCAAGAGGCCGTGAGTTCAAGTCTCGCCACTCGGACCATGCAGAGTGTCCTTATAGGATCTGAGTATCCTGTAATGGACACTCTGCTTTTTTATTTCCTGAAAAGTTCATACTGCAAGGCGTTCCGGGGCGTAGCTGAGTGCTACGCCTTTTCTCGTTTCCATGATAATGTCGGCCTCCGGGATCTTCCGGCGATCCGGCACATCGAAAGCGCCGATGCAGTTGTAGTAGATCACGACACGCTGATTGGTAACGCCGTCCTGCTTTTCAGCGTGGTACACCTCAATGTGGTCAATCAGCTCCGCGACCATGCGCTTTGTAATGGTGGTCGCATCCGTGTACCGCCGTACCGTTTCAAGAAAATCGTCAATATCCATACGCTTGCTCTCGTCCTTTTTCAGTTCCAGCCGCAGAGCCTTGATCTTCTTTGCGTTCTCGCCCTGCTCCTGTTCATAGCGTTTGGACATTTTGGCAAACCGGGCATCGTCGATCTTGCCGGACACATTGTCCTCATAGAGCCGTTCAAAAAGCATATCCAACCCCCGCTGCTTGCGGAGCGTGGCATTTTCCGTCACCTATGCCGAGTGGCCTAGTCATGAATGCAGTCCCAGTAGATGTTCTAGGAAACTCGCTCCGCATCGATGTGCTCACTGTTGTTCGCATCAAACCTTCCGTCATTGTGTTTGGGATTGTAGACCCCATTCTTTCCGACTCTTCCATTGTGTCTTGTTAAGCTTATTGCATTCTCCCCTGTTTTCAAATGATTTGCTTTGCAGGACAGTCAGCGAAGCTGCCATTTCGTCTATTTCAACGACAAGAAATCCCCCATACTGGTTAACACGGTGTATCAATCCATACTTGGGCAAGGCGTTTCATCCTTTTACCAGATGAGGGCTGGCTGCCCTCACCTCAGAGGGCACCCTCTGAAACTCCTGCAAACAAAAAAGCTGCCACATACCACTTTCCTCGTCATAGTATGTAACAGCTTTTCCGTTAAATGGACAAAACGAAAGCGACCAACTTGTTGCGGTTGATCGCCTTCGGCTTGCTCATTATGTGTTTTCTTTTCAGCCTTACTCAGCCGACTTTACTATGAAAGGTTTGCAATAATTCAATGCTTTGCTCGCTGCAACAAACATGGCATAGCACAAAAGTCCCGTAGCAAAGGTCCCAAAAGCCCATAACAGATATACGCCACAGAATTGAAAGACATCTTCATATAAGAGCGTTATCCAATCCCGGGTATTCCAAATCTTATAGAAAAATCCATTATCATGAAGCAGGTAAATCATAAATGTTGAAGCTCCTATGAAGTTAACAACCTTACTGCTAGGAACTCTGAATCTTCTGAATAATTCAAATACTGCGATACCAAGAACAACTGTCACAATTTGATTGTTTCCATATCCTGGGATTGACTGAACGAACATATTGCCGCTATTTGAATTGTAAGCCAATATATTTCCTGCCGTGTTAATATAAAAATTGCCGATCACAATGAAATTTGTAATTATGATAATTGCAAGAACTGCCCATAATCTCAAAGAGTCAAAAGGGTTGTATTTTTTTACATATCCTCCTAATGAATACAAGAAAACTCCTGTGCATACTGTATCTAAGCCTCCTCCTAAATTTGAGATCACACGGGTGCTCCACGAGAATTGGATTAAAGCAAACAAAGCCATCATAAACATAACATAATTTCTTTGCTCCAAGCTTTTGAGAAAGCGATTCAGATATACCTTAGCTATCACAATTACAATAAAATAATAGCCCACGTACCATGACATCCCGTTGAAAGCACTAAATTGAATCAGCTTTATAGGAAATTCTGTTATGTTATGGTAAGCATAAATAGATGCCAGGCCTAACGCTGTAGCAGCAAACCCTAATTGCAACAGCAACTTTTTAGAAATCGTAGTCAAATCTATTGATTCCTTCTCTGCCATAAAATATCCAGAAATCAGTATGAAAATTGTATTAGCAACTGGCCCCAGTGGTGCAATAACAGCCAAGATGCAAAGTCTTTTTGAAAACCACGGATGACAAAACCAATCATTCCCCATCTGTTGGATAGAATTCGTATCTGTCAATTGGCCATTAATACAGTGAACATAAATGTGATAAACGACAATCATCAGCATTGCAGTTATTCTCAGCAATTCCATATTGGAACTTCTCTTATTCATAACTTCTCACCATTCTATTTGTAAAAATGTATACTTTTCTGCAAATCGCCCATGCATAAAAAGCCTATATCAGTTTATCACAAAAGTGCGTTCATTCCAACGCAAAACAGCACTTTTATTAGAAAATTTTCCAGTTGCAGAAAAGTACGGGAAACTGGAACAAAACGGAATGGGAAGAATACTCAAGCTTTAAAGCTAACCCCATAGAGACAGATGGAGTAACTATCAAAGCTGAAACGAAATTATATAAAAAAGTACCGTCTTATGAAATGAGAATGGATTTAGACTCAATGATTAAAAAAATTGAGAAAAAGCACATTCTGACAATAGATCATAATATTTTCCCGGCACTCAAGAAACTACGAGAATTGAGAAATCGAGTACATCTCCAAACGGGTAGAGATGCATATGACCACGATTACAATAGCATCGGATTTAATGAAATTCAGATGATGCGCCGCATACTGTATGCCATATTAACAACTCCAGTAATATGCAATAATGCTGCAAGGTTTGAATTTATAAATGCAAGCTACACTGATGGATTGTGAAAAGAATAAATACCTCTTGCCGACTGCCAGCAAACCGTTGATATATCTGCGTTTTCTGAAATTCTATAATTATACGCGGACCCAAAAACCGTTCATGCCGTATCCCGGCGTGAGCGGTTTTTTTGACGCTGAGGGCCGTGGACTTGAACAGGACGGCGCACCGCAGTGCGCAAAAAATGTCGAAATCAGGCATTTTTTAGTCCGCGGGAAAGTTCCGTCAGCATAAATAGAAGCCTCCGCAGGTGCTGTTCAGGCACTTGCGGAGGTTTTTTTGCACGGTGTTTGGATGATCGAAGCTGCCAATTCTTCCACCATGCCGCGAACTTTTTCCGCAGCCTCCGGCTGGTCATCGCACACCAATATTTTCATGGAGTTTCTCCTTTAAAGCATTCAGAATAAGAGCCGCTTTCCTCTTTCCGTATTGCACAAGCCCGGTTCGGCCCCATGTTCTTGCTGAAATATCGTATATTATGTACATACTACTATGAATGCACGGTAACTTCAAGTTATAAGCCTGTAAGCGCAGGAAATTGCGGTGTCAAATGGAACGAGCGCCGCTATTCCGAATGGCGCACAGGCCAATTTGCCCCGGAGCCTGCACGGCTTGAGCACTGCGGGCGGCCATTATCCCGCTTTGGGTACAAATATTCCTGCTTATGTTACAATTTTGTAGAACTTCAAACGATATTGTGCTATATTGGAATCAAAGTAATTTCTATAGTTCAATTTGTCCGCATCCGGCAGCGCGCAGGCTGAGCACCGGCGTATGAAAGAAAAGGAGAAACCTTCTATGAAAATAAATATTTTTCCCCTGATTTTTTCTGCTGTTTGCCTATGGTGTGCTGCGTGCAGTTCCCCCAAGCAAGCTGCTGCCGCACAAACTTCCAGTTCCCCGCGGGCTGATCTTGTTGCTTTGCAAAGCGGCGGTGTAAACTGGGGTGCAAGCACACAAGATGGTTTTTATTATGTAAATACAAAAGCCCGAAAAGATGGTTCCTGTAATTTAATGTATGCCGACTACAAAAGCGAACAAATCGTATATTTATGTTCTCAGGCAAATTGTACCCACGATTCCGCCAGCTGCACCAGTTATCTTATGCCTACTCTTGGCGGAATTTTGCCGGAACGAGTCGGCGACAAAATTATTCTTTTCTACATAAATTCTTCTTGGTCTGACGAAGGCGAAGAACCCGCCCGCGTGGAAAGTATCAACTTCGACGGTAGCGGACGGCAAATAATTCACACTTTTCGCCCGGAAGAAACACCTTGTACCACTATGGTAACGGATGGGCAAAATATCTATTTTGTGTTGGAAACCGTGCAAGAGGATACATCCGTTCAGAAAAATCTGGCCAAGTTGGATACGATGACGGGTGATTTGGAGCTTTTGCAGGAAATGTCTGTAGAAAATTCCGAGTTTATCTGGGGCTGCTGCGGCGAGGATTTAATTATTTATCAATGCGAAATGCATGATGACTATAGTATCAGTCAGGTGCTCCGCTGGAACTTTATTTCCGGCAGTAAGGAAAGCCTTTATAGTTGGAATGCAAGCGATTATACCCCTATTCTATACGAAGAAAATCTCGGCTTTAAAGGCACTGACGGCTATTATCATTTACTGAATTTGGAAAGTGGTAATGATTTTACTTTTACGCAATATCCCATATCTGATTCTTATCTTCCGAGCATTATGTTCGCAGATGATTCCGGTATTATCATTCGGGAACTTATTCCAACCTCTAAATATACTGCTGATTCCCGTTTTGTTTCGCTTAAAACAGACGGAAGTGCAGAAGAATGGTCGCTGCTAAGCGATGAAGATGGAGATAAACACCCTTTCACTCCTGTGTTCGATCTAAACGAGGAGGACTATCTTGTTTTTATTGGATACGCTGACGAACCTGATCGCGTAACAGAAGATGACGGTACTTCCAAATTCATTCAAGTTCCCCGCTGTCTGTACAGCATCATGTCGAAAAGCGATTTCTGGAATGGTAAAAATATCCAGCATCCTTTGCAATATAATGTCGATTGATCCTGATTCCAGTCAAAATGTATCCATTCCTCTAACAAGTTGTATATTATGGCGCATTTTCGTTGACTTTTAAAATATGTCATGTTATGATGAATTTACGGAAATTCATCATATTTTCACTCGATAAGTGTGAAATTGTGACACATTGCTGCCGAAAATGCTGATCGGCATACAAGCCAAGAGGATCTGCCGCTATGAAAAAATTGTTTGTTTCACTGCTTCTTCCTTCTGTTTGCCTATGGTGTGCCGCGTGCAGTTCCCCAAACCAAGCTGCTGCCGCACAACCTTCCAGTTCCCCGCAGGCTGAGCTTGTTGCCTTGCAAAGCGATGGCGTAAACTGGGGTGCCGGCACAGAGGATGGATTCTATTTCATCAATCCCATTGTGCGAAAAGACGGCTCCTGCAATTTAATGTATGCCGACTACAAAAGTGAACAGGTTGTTTATTTATGCTCCCAGGCAAATTGTGCCCACGATTCTGCCAGCTGTACCAGCTATCTTATGCCTACTCCTGGCGGAGTTATGCCGGAACGAGTCGGTGATAAAATTATTCTGTTCTATAGAACCCCCTTCCGATCTGGCGAAGGTGAGGAATCCGCCCGCGTGGAAACCATCAACTTTGACGGCAGCGAACGACAGACGATTCACACTTTTCGCCCGGAAGAATCTCCCTATACCACCATGGTGACCGACGGGCAAAATATTTATTTTGTGTTGGAAACCGTGCAAAAGGACAGCTCTGTTCGGAAAAACCTGGCCAAGCTGGATACACTGACAGGGGATCTGGAGCTTTTGCAGGAAATGTCTGTAGAAAATTCCGAGTATATCTGGGGTTGCTGCAGCGAGGATCTCATTGTTTATCAAAGCGAAATGCAAGATGACAGCTGCATTTATCAGCTTTCGCGGTGGAACTTTCGCTCCGATCATCGAGATGTGATTTGTACTTGGAAGAGCGGAGATAGCTTTCCTATTTTATATGAAAACAGTCTTGCTCTAAAAGGTGACGATGGCTATTTTCATTTACTGGATCTAAAAGAGAACACCGATTTTACTTTTACCCAGTACACAACGCCGGAATCCTGTTCTTCCAACATTGTCTTTGCAGATTCTGATGGTATCGTGATTCGGGAACTTGCGCCCACTTCCGCTAATACCGCTTCTGCCCGGTTTTTCTCTTTGACCAAAGACGGAAAAACAACAGATTTCTCGCTGGTAATGGATGACGATGGCGATAAGCACATTTTCCAGCCCGTATATACCTTAAACGATCATGAATATCTGGTGTATGCCGGAGATGAACTGAAAACCAACTTTATGACAGACCCAGACGGAACTTCACAGTATGTGCAAATTCCGTGCCCTTTGTTCAGCATCATATCAAAAAGTGATTTTTATAGCAGCATTGATACGCAGCGCCTTATGCAATATCATAGCAACAAATAATCGATCTGATTGCGATTATCTTTCCGGGTCACCTGGGCAGGAGATTTCCTTTCCAATGTAGATATATCTGTTAAACGGATTTGTCTAGAAGCCAACGAATAAAAATCTCATTGGGCAGCCCTTTTATTTTAAAAAGTCAAGGTGCTTTTTATAATTGGGCTGCCTTTTTATAATTGGGTTGCCTTTTTACTACAAGTACATATTGCTGAACAGTTTACCTGTTCACCGGAAGCACACCTAATTTAATTAAAAAGTCAGGAAAGTAATCATGTCTGATTTTTCGCTCACACTGAATTCTTTGTGTAAAACCTACACCACCCCCGCCTTGTCTTGGCGGCGTAAATCCGGCACACCCGCAGTAAAAAAAGCACTTTCCGGTGTGTCGCTCACGCTTGACCCCGGGCTGTATGGCCTTTTGGGGCCAAACGGTGCAGGCAAATCCACACTGATCCATATCATTACCGGCAGCCTCGCCCCCACCTCGGGCGAGGTGCTTTGGTGCGGCGGCCCTGCGCGCGGCATTGCATTTCGCCGGGTTCTGGGCTATATGCCCCAGCAGCAGGGCCTGTATGACAGCTACACCGGGCGGCGATTTTTAGCTTACATGGCCGCGCTTAAAGAGATCCCTCGCGCGCAGGTTCCTGCCGAGGTTGCCCGCACGGCGGCCGCCGTAAATTTAAGCGAAGAACTGGATAAACGCCTCTCCGCTTATTCCGGCGGCATGAAACAGCGGCTTTTGCTGGCCAGTGCTCTGCTGGGTGACCCCAAGCTTTTGATTCTGGACGAGCCCACCGCGGGCCTTGACCCTAAGGAGCGTGTGCGCCTGCGAAAGCTGCTGGCCGACATGGCACAAGAGCGCATCATTCTGGTGGCCACCCATGTGGTTTCGGATGTGGAAACCGTTGCCAATGGCATCGTGCTGCTGCAAAGCGGCAAAATCGTGGATTTTGCTCCGGTGCAAACGCTCGTTGCAAAATACGCTCCCGGCCAAGGGCTGGAACAGGTTTATCTGCATATTTTTGGCGAGGAGGATGGCAAATGAGCCTGTTTTTTGCCGAGATGCGCAAGGTGTGGGGCGGGCGGATCTTTCCGGTGCTGCTGGCGGTTTTAGCCGCAGCCAACCTGCTTTTGCTCTGGATGGGCACGCGCCCCACAGCCACGCAGCCGCCTGCCGGGGCATACCGTGCCGTAAGCAGCGAGCTTTCCGGTTTAAACATGGAGGAAAAAGGCGAATGGCTGGGCAAACAGCTTACGGATATCGAAAGTCTTTTAAAGCTGAGCCAATACTATCAGGAAATGGCCTGGGGCAGCTATGGCTTAGAGGATTACCGTGAGCAAAACGCCGCCCTGTTTGACGAATACGACCAACGCTATAAAGATAAAAATTACTTTCTTTATACCGGCAGCCTGAACGGTGACTATCGCCTGTTCAACCAGCTGGAAAGCGAATACAGCACCGTGGCCGCCTATGGCGAATTTTTAACCGGTGTGCAGGCCAAAGCCAACCAGCTGTCCGGAATTTCGATTTTTCAAAACGCCCAAAGCGGCTATGACCTGAAAAACATTGAGATCACCGCCAAGGTGTATGCCGGGCTGCAGGATGCTGTGATCGATTACCACCCGCAAAAGGGCCTGTACACGGCGATCAGCTACCGATTTACCGATTTGATCCTGCTGGCTGCCATGCTGCTGCTTGCGCTGCTTTTGGTGCGGCAAGAGCGGGACAGCGGCCTGCTTTCTTTGATTCGCAGCTTGCCGGCCGGGCGTTTGCAAACGGCACTTGCAAAGCTGTTGGCCTTTGCCGCCAGCTTACTGGCTGTTTTAATGGTGTTGTATGGGGTCAATCTGATTTATTGCAAGGCCGCCTTCGGCCTTGGCCCGCTGAACCGCACCATTCAAAGCCTTCCGTTTTTAATGCGCTGTACTATGCAGATCACCGTAAGGCAGTATCTGCTGCGCTTTTTACTGGCAAAATGGCTGGGCGCGTTTGTTCTGGGGCTGTGGGTCATGCTGGCGGCGCTCGCCGCCCGGCGCGCCTCGGCAGGCTGGCTGGCGGCCTTGGCGCTGCCTTTGGCAATGTACGGCATTCGTGCGGCCATCCCCGCCACAAGCCACTGGAATGTGATCAAATACGCCAATCTGGTCAGCCTGCTGCAAACCAACGAGCTTTTGGGCAACTACCGAAACTTATATTGGTTCGGCAGCCCCATCGCGCTGCCCTTGGTTGAATGGACGGCGGCGCTTATTCTGGGGGCCGCGTTTGCCGCCGGTTTTCTGGTTTTGTTTTGCCGCGGGCAGCTGCCTGCCGCGCCAAAGCGCGGCTTTTCCTGGGGCTTTTCCCGGAAAACCCGCCCCGTTACCGTGCCCCGTGAAGAAGCCCGCAAGCTTTTTACAACCAACGGCGCTGCCTTGTTTTTGGCAGCCTTTTTGATATTCGGCATCTATCAGGGCGTAAACGCCGAAAGCTATATCGATGCCGATGAAATTTATTACGCCTATTACATGAAGCATATTTCTGCCCCGTGGAGTGAGGAAAGCCGCACTTGGCTTTTGCATCAGGGTGAAGAATTCGCCCCTCTGCTGGAGGTGCAGCGCCGGATTCAAAAAGGCGAAATCAGCAGCGATGCCGCGCTTGCTTATTCTTCTTTGCAGCAAAAATACGATATATACACCAATATTCTTTCCTACATTTGCAACGATCTGCCTGCGCATCCCGGCGCATGGCCGGTGTATGAAAGCGGTTATGAAAAGCTGTTTGGTTTTTCCGGCAGCAGCGATGTGCAGGATACGCTTTTTGCCGGGCTGTTGTGTGCCCTGTGCTTCAGCGGGCTTTTTTCCATGGAGCGCAAGGGCGGCATGGACGAAATTCTGTGCGCCACACCCCTTGGCCGCCGCCGCACCGTGCAGGCAAAGCTGCGCTGCAGTGCTTTTGCGGCCTTGCTGATCGCCGCAGGCACAGCTTTGCCTCATATCTGGCAGGTCCTGCGTGACTATGGCCTGCCCGCCATGGGTGCCCCGGCCTGCAGCATACGGCAGTTTGGGCTGATCCCTCGCGCCGTTACGCTTTCGGATGTTTTTCTGTTCTGGTTTTTGTGCCGTTTTGCTGCCTGCCTGTGCATGGGCTGGGCTGTGCTTTGGCTTGGCCATCGGTTGGGGGAAATGTTGCCTGCGCTGTTTATTGGCGCAGCAGCCCTCTGCTTGCCTGCACTGCTATGCCTTTCCGGTATGAAAAACGGCATCGAGTGGCTGGGCTTCTATCCGCTGTTTCACGCGGCTTCTTTGCTGCAGATCCAAGGCTATAACGCATTGGGAAGCGAATGCAGTTATTCCGGCTTTGCCTTTTTCTGGCTTGCCGCCGCTTTGTGTTTTAGCTGGATCCTCTATTGGGATCTGGTTTACGCCTACGAATGCAAAGGCCAATGAGCTGCTTTTTGCAAAACAAGAGTCCGTTTTGGTTCATCGCCAAAGCGGACTCTTGCTGCATTTCGATATGCCGTTTTTCGCTGCTGCGTTCGGCCTTTTAAATAAAGCCTGCGGCCCTTGCCTTTAGCCCCTCGTAATATTCGCGGCTCACCGGGGCAGGCACGCCCAGTTCGGCCGCCTTGCGCACGATATACCCGCTGAACACTTCCATTTCCCCCACCTTGCCTGCATCAAAATCGCGGCTGAGCGAACTGTCGGAATTGGGGGTGGTGTTTTCCATCATGGTGACCATGTGCTTATCCACCAGATCCTCGGGCAGCGGCACGCCCATTTTGGCGGCCACCGCCGCAGCCTCGGCCATCAATGCGCGGCAGTCTGCCCGCTTGGCTGCATCGGCTGCCAGCTGGCCAATGGTATAGCCCCAGCGCGCCGTGGCCACATTGAATGCACAGTTCAGCACATATTTTTTCCAAATAGCTGCCTGCACATTGCGGCTCACCTTACAGTCTACCCCTGCTGCATTCAAAAGGTCGGCAATTTCCTGCGCGGCCTTTTTTCCTTCCTCGCTGTCGGTATGGCTGCCGATATTCAAATAGGTGTAGCTTCCCTTTTGGGTAATGGAATAGTCGCTTCCGGCGCTGGAAACCGTATAGATCACGCTGTCCACCAAAACGCCCTTGCTCAAGCGCTGTGCCAGCTCCTGCCCGGCCGAAACGCCGTTCATCACAGCCATCACGGCGGTGTTCTCTCCCACCACCGGCGAAATTTGCTGGCAAACCTTTTGCAGCCCGCCGTTTTTTACACAAATGAGAATCAGATCCTGCACGCCGCACAGGGCGGGGTCCTCCTCTATGCAGGCGGGATGCACGGTAAATTCGCCGTACAGATCGCTGTGCAGCGTAAGGCCGTTTTGCCGCAGCGATTCCTTGCGCGGGCCGCGCGCGATCAGGCTTACGCTTTCGCCGTATTTTTTCACAAGGTTGGCAGCCAGCACACCGCCAACGCCGCCAACACCCACCACCATGATTTTTTTCATGCTCTTTTTCCTTTCTGCCGAACCGGCGCAATGATCGTGTTTGCTTTTATACTAACAGATTCTTGAACTTTTTGTAAAGCCTTGCATTTTCCCCTTGCATTTCCCTTAAAAATGTTTTATAGTATATTAGCACTCATAAGTATAGAGTGCCAAAATAAACAAAAATAATTTTCATATAAGAAAGGGAGTTTCCATTATGGCAGTAAAACAATTTAAGGCCGAAAGCAAAAAATTGCTGGACATGATGATCCACTCTATTTACACCAACAAAGAGATTTTTCTGCGTGAGCTCATCAGCAACGCCAGCGACGCACTGGATAAGCTGTATTTCCGCAGCCTTACCGATACCTCGCTGCAGATCAACAAGGACGATCTGCACATTCTGATCACCCCCGATAAAAAGAGCCGCACCCTGATCATCAGCGATAACGGCATTGGCATGACCAAGGACGAGCTGGAGCAGAATCTGGGCACCATTGCCAAGAGCGGCAGCCTGGACTTTAAGCAGAACAACCAGAACGAAAACATTGACATCATCGGCCAGTTCGGCGTGGGCTTCTACTCGGCCTTTATGGTGGCCAGCCGCGTGAGCGTGATCAGCCGCGCTGTGGACAGCGAGGAGGCCTTTAAGTGGGAAAGCTCGGGCGCTGACGGCTACACCATCACCCCCGCCGAAAAAGAAGAGCCCGGCACCGAGATCATTCTGGTGATCAAGGACAACACCGACGACGAAAATTATGACAACTACCTGGAGGAGTATTCTCTGGCCGCTCTTGTTAAGAAATACAGCGACTATGTGCGTTATCCCATTCAGATGTACCGCGAAAAGAGCCGCATGAAGGATAAGCCCGCCGATGCCCCCGAGGATTACAAGCCCGAGTACGAAACCTACACCGAGCTGGAAACCCTGAACAGCATGGTGCCCATCTGGAAAAAGACCAAGAGCGAAGTGACCGACGAGGAATACAACGAGTTCTACAAGAACAAGTTCTATGATTTCACCGATCCCGCCCGCGTGATCACCAGCCGCACCGAGGGCACCGCCACCTACAACGCACTGCTGTTTATTCCCAGCCACGCCCCCTACGATTACTACACCAAGGAATACGAAAAGGGCCTTTCGCTGTATGCCAGCGGTGTGCTGATCATGGAAAAATGCGGCGACCTGCTTTCGGATTACTTCAGCTTTATAAAGGGCGTTGTGGATAGTCAGGATCTGAGCCTGAACATCAGCCGTGAAATGCTGCAGCAGGACAACCAGCTGAAGCTGATCAAAAACAGCCTGGAAAAGAAGATCAAAAACGAGCTGCACGCCATGCTGGTGAATGACCGCGAAAAATACGAGGAATTCTGGAAGAACTTTGGCCGTCAGCTGAAGTTTGGCTGCTACAGCGACTACGGTATGCACAAGGATGTGCTGCAGGATCTGCTTTTGTTCTACTCGGCCAAGGAAAAGAAGCTGGTCACTCTGGACGAGTATGTAGAAAAGATGCCCGAGGAGCAAAAGTGCATCTACTACGCCGCCGGTGACGATGCTGACCGTTTGGCCAAGCTGCCCACCGCCGAGCTGGTGCTGGATAAGGGCTACGATCTGCTGCTTTGCAGCGAGGATGTGGATGAATTCTGCCTGCAGATCATGAACAAGTACAAGGACAAGGAATTCAAGAACATCAACAGCGGTGATCTGGGCCTTGAATCCGAAGAGGAAAAGAAGGCAGCCGAGGAGGCCACCACCGAAAACAAGCCCCTGTTTGATGCCATGCAGGCCGCCTTGGGCGATAAGATCAAGGCGGTAAAGGTGAGCACCCGCTTGAAGGATCACCCCGTTTGCCTGAGCAGCGACGGCCCTGTTTCCATCGAAATGGAAAAGGTGCTGCGCAAGCAGCCCGGCAGCGAGGGCGTAAAGAGCGAAAAGGTGCTGGAGCTGAACGCCAAGCACCCCGTGTTTGCCGTGCTGAAGGCCGCACAGCAGGCCGGTGACACCGATAAGCTGAACAAATACGCTTCGATCCTGTACAACCAGGCTTTGCTGATCGAGGGTATGCCTGTGGACGACCCCGTTGCCTACGCCGAGGCCGTTTGCGAGCTGATGAAGTGATCTCCGCTCTTCCATAGTTAAGGCAACACCACACAATTCCCGCCTGACGGTTTAAGCACCGCTCCGACGGCTGCGGCACGGCATCTGCGTTGCCAAAATGCTCGCCAATACACAAAGTATTGCCTGCGCTTTTGGCTTGGCATCTGCCATACCTCGCTCGCCGTATCGGCACTTAGAATTATGCGGCATTGCCCTAATAAACCGGGCCGGGGCCCGCAGCAGTTTTGCTGCAGGCCCCGGCCCTTTGCTGTGCAGAAATAAAGCTTTAAACAAAAAGAACCCGGCCCGGAAAAGCCAAAATCAGCTTTTCCGGGCCGGGTTTATGCATTCTTATACAGCCCATCCCTTACGGCAGGCTGCGGGGCGCCTAATTAGGCAAAGAAAGCAGCGTTGATCTTCTCCAGCATGAAGTTGCCGATGTCGCGGCTTGCTTCGTAGGTCTGTGCGCCCAGGTGAGGAGTGACAACAAAGTTCTTGCACTCGAACAGGGGGCTGTTCACGCCGTCGCCCTCGCTCAGTTCCTGCTCCAGCACGTCGGTGCCGTAGCCAGCGATGCGGCCTTCGTTCAGAGCCTCGCACATATCCTTCTCGTTGACAATGCCGCCGCGAGCCATGTTCAGAACCACAGCGTTGGGCTTCATGGTCTTGATGCTGTCAGCGCTGATCAGGTTCTTGGTTTCAGCGTTCAGGGGCATGTGGATGGTCACATAGTCAGCAACCTTCAGCAGCTCGGGAATGGTTTCCATGCGGGTAGCGTTGTTCTTGCCGAACAGCTCAACAGGCAGGTAGGGATCGTATGCAACAATGTTCATGTCGAAAGCATGAGCAAAGTGTGCAACGCGCTGGCCGATACGGCCGAAGCCCAGAATACCCAGAGTAGCGCCGCGCAGCTCGTGGCCCATGAATGCGTACTTATCCCAGTTGTGGTTGTCGCAGACATCGCGGTGTGCGGGAATGGACTGACGAGCCAGATCCAGCATTTTGCCGATGGTCAGCTCAGCAACAGCGTTGCCGTTCAGGCCGGGAGCGTTCTGCACGATGATGCCCTTCTCCTTGGCGATCTCCATGTTCACATGGTTCAGGCCAACGCTGCACACGCCGATGAACTTCAGGTTCTTGGCAGCAGCCAGAACGTCAGCGTTGATGGCGGGGTCAACACGCATGATCAGAATGTCGCAGTCGCCGATCTTCTCAGCCAGCTGTGCTGCGGTCAGAGGAGTCTTGGCGGGCTTGCCTTCCCACTCTGCCTCGTAGAGGTTCTCAACATCCATCTTCTGGCTCAGGGTTTCCTGAATGCCGGCGTACACATCATCAATAATCAGGCACTTCATTGTATTCGTTCCTTTCCAATATGTGGTTTTCACTTTTTCGGGCCTTCCGAAAAAGCCGGGAGCCCCAAAAAACACAGAAAATTCTGCTTTTCAAGATTCCCGATGCTTTCATCCGATTTGGTTCCGAGTAGTTGGTGAAACCGTATTCTGTAACTATATTAACCAATTTGAAAGATTTTTTCAACCTTTTTCGCATTGTGAATAAAATATCTTTGCACAAGAAAGATTCTCTGTGCAAAAAGCAGATTTAATTAAGATTTTTATTGTTTTTATTTATTTTATTATCAGGTATTCTATTTTACGATCGGGCTGGAAATTTTCGCTGGATAATGATATAGTGTTATCTATGATTTTGCTGCAAAATAACTTTGTTCTTTGGCCGCTGCAATCATAAGTCTGCCGCAGGAAAGGAGCCTTACATGACAGCCAAACGAAAAGCCGCCGCCGTTTTGGTGGGCCTTCTCATAGCGGGCCTGTTGGCGCTCATCTGGTTTTTCTCCGCCCAGCCCGGGCCGCAGAGCAACGCCCTTTCTCAGGCCGTGCAAAGCGATCTGCAGCAAAAAGGGTTAAACAGCCTCACGCCAGGCCTGGGGCTGCTGGGTGCCCAGCAGGCCGTGCGCAAATGGGCCCACACCTATATCTATCTGCTTTTGGGCGGGCTTTGCGCGGCGTTTTGCCGCCTGCTTGCCCCCCTCAGCCCCCTTGGCCCCCGGGCGCAGCATTTCGCCCTGCCGCTTGTGTTTTGCACAGCTGCGGCGGCCTGCGATGAATGGCACCAGTATTTTGTGCCGGGCCGCAGCTGCGAAGTGCGTGATGTGGCACTGGATGTGCTGGGGGCACTGGCGGGTATTCTGCTTCTGGCGGCAGCAAGCCGGATTTTTCACAGCCTCAAAACAAAACTGCAGGGCTTATGACTTTACGGTCGGCCCTGCAGTTTTTTTGCTTTCAGTCCGCAATGGGTACAAAGCGGTCTTCCAGCTTGCCCGGAATGGGCTCATCAAAATTAAAAAAGGTCATGTGGGCTGTGGCGATCAGCGTTTCGTTCTGATCCAGTATTTCCACCTCTACCACGCTCAGCGTGCTGCCGTGCTTCACCACGCGCCCGTGAGAATGCAGCATTTCCACACCGATGCCCGGGCGCAGATAATCCATGCTGCCGCTCACAGTGGTGGTGCGGTGGCCATAGCTCATCACGGCGGTGCCCGCCGTCATATCGGCCAGCGTATACAAAAAGCCGCCGTGCAGCCGCCCGCCCCGATTTAAATATTCCTTCAGCATGGGCATTTCCAGCTCGGCATAGCCCTGTTCGCTGTGCTTCAGCACAAGGCCCGGCCAGTTGTGAAACGAAAAATACTCTTTATCATCCATCGGTTTTACTCCTGCTTTTTAGGTGCCGCGCCCTCAGTCGGCTTGGCGCAATGCCTTTTTATATTACCCTATTTTTTGCGGATGCGCAATCTCCAATATCATAGGGCAGGCTGCTTTTGCTAAAAGCGCTGCACCATATCCAGCCAAACGCCCCCGCCGTATCGGCTTTGTGAAATTCCGGTGCACACAAAGCCCATGTGCTCATAAAATGCCTGTTTCTCTGCCCGGCAGGCCAGCACGATCCCCTGTTTGCGGGCTTTGCGGGCCTTGGCGGCATAGGCCTTCATCAGGCTGTGCGCTGCCCCCTTGCCGCGAAATGCGGGCGCTACCGCCAGCCCCAGCACGCACTGCCACGGGGCGCCGGGCCTGTGCAGTGCGGGAATATAATAAAAGGCATCCTGCACAGCGGGCTGCCCAATGCTCATTCCGTGAATAAAGCCCACGATGCTGCCGCCCCGCCGGGCCGTAAGGCACCATTCGGGAAATTGCTGCAGGCGCGCTTTCATCATGGCCGGTGTGCAGCGCTCGGTCGGCGGAAAACACGCATTCTCGATCTGCATCAGCGCACCAAGCTCCCCTGCCGAGGCAAGTTCTGTTATGATCTGCACACAAAGCCCCCTTTTTGGCCATGTCTTATTGCATTGCCGTGTGATTTTTTCGGTTCTTCAGGCCCTTGGGCGGCAGGCCCGGCCCAAGGGCCTGCCGCCCATGCACCGTTTCACTGGCATTTTATGCCCCGGCTTTGTTTTTCAGCACCAAAAGCAGGCGAAAAAGCTTGTCAGAATAGCGATATTGTCTTATACTTAAAGATGTATATCAATTTTGATTCTGATCATCTGCGGCATTTTGCCCGCCGGGAATATCAATGGAAAGAAGAGGGTACAAATTCATGGAAAAGAAACCGTTTTTAACCAAGGCACAGGCCGAGGCCATCATTCGCGATGTGCCCACGCCGTTTCATGTATACGACGAAAAAGGCATTCGTGAGCGTGCGCGCGCGCTGAACAAGGCTTTCAGCTGGAACAAAGGCTACAAAGAGTACTTCGCCGTAAAGGCCACCCCCAACCCCTATCTGCTGAAGATTCTGCAGGAGGAAGGCTGCGGTGTGGACTGCAGCAGCTACACCGAGCTGATGCTCAGCGAGGCCTGCGGCTTTACGGGCAGCGATATTATGTTCAGCAGCAACGATACGCCTGTTGAGGATATGCAGAAGGCCTATCAGATGCACGCCAATATCAATCTGGACGATCTGACCCATGTGGAATTTCTGGAGGAAGTTGCCGGTATTCCCGAAACCATCTGCTGCCGCTATAACCCGGGCGGAACCTTTACACTGGGCGAAAGCAAAGAGGGGTTTCAGGTGATGGACACCCCCGGTGACTCCAAGTACGGCATGAGCGAGGAGCAAATGGTCGAAGCCTATAAAAAGCTGATGGCCAAGGGTGCCAAGCACTTTGGCATTCACGCTTTTCTGGCCAGCAATACCGTTTCCAACGAGTACTATCCCGCTCTGGCCGGAATTTTGTTCCGTTTGGCTGTGCGCCTGCACAAGGCCACCGGTGCGCACATTGCCTTTATCAATCTTTCCGGCGGCGTAGGCGTAGACTATCGCCCCGAGCAGCCCGCCAACGATATCATGGCCATTGGCGAGGGCGTTCGCAAACAGTTTGAGGAGATTCTTGTGCCCGCCGGCATGGGCGATGTGAAGATCTTCACCGAGCTGGGCCGCTTTATGCTGGCCCCCTACGGTGCGCTGATCTCCAAGGTGCTGCACTTTAAGCACATTTACAAGGAATATGTGGGCCTGGATGCCTGCGCCGCCAACCTGATGCGCCCTGCCATGTACGGCGCATACCATCACATAACGGTGCTGGGCAAGGAAAACGCCCCCTGCGACCATAAGTATGATGTGACCGGCGGCCTGTGCGAAAACAACGATAAATTTGCTGTTGACCGTATGCTGCCCGAAATGGAAAAGGGCGACATCGTTTATATTCACGATACCGGTGCGCATGGCTTCTCGATGGGCTACAACTACAACGGCAAGCTTCGCAGCGCCGAGGTGCTTTTGCGTGAGGACGGCTCGCATCAGCTGATCCGCCGCGCCGAAACGCCTGCCGATTATTTTGCCACCTTTGACTTTACGCCGTTCTTTAAAAAATAAGGAGGCCCCCTATGCCCGATCAGGTAAAAGTACCTTTTGTTTCTTTTTTGCCTATGGAGCATGAGCTGGACCAGGATCTGCGCGCCGCCTTTGAGCGCGTGTATACGGCCAGCTGGTATATTGAAGGCAAAGAAGATGCAGCCTTTGAAAAAGCCTTTGCCGAATACTGCGGTGTGGACTACTGCATCGGCTGCGGCAACGGTTTGGATGCGCTGACCCTGATTTTAAAGGCCAGCGGCATCGGCGCAGGCGATGAGGTGATCCTGCCTGCCAACACCTTTATTGCCACGGCGCTGGCAGTTTCGTATGCCGGGGCCACTCCCGTGCTGGTAGACCCTGACCCCGTTACCTTTAACATTGACCCTGCCAAAATCGAGGAAAAGATCACCCCGGCCACCAAGGCCATCCTGCCGGTGCATCTGTACGGCCAGCCCGCTGATATGGACCCCATTTGCGAGATCGCACAGCGGCATGGCCTGCAGGTGTTTGAGGATGCCGCACAGGCGCAGGGCGCACGCTATAAGGGCCGCCGCGTGGGCACGCTGGGTGCCGCTGCCGGTTTCAGCTTTTACCCCGGAAAGAATCTGGGCGCGCTGGGCGATGCCGGCTGCGTGGTGACCAACGATGCCGCACTGGCCCAAAAGATCCGTGAATTGGGCAACTACGGAAGCGACCGCAAATATCACCATATTTATATGGGCCAGAACAGCCGTTTGGACGAACTGCAGGCTGCGTTTCTTTCTGCCAAGCTGCCGCATCTTGACCGCATGAACGCCGAGCGCCGCCGCGTGGCGGAATTGTATCGCCGCGGTATGCACAATCCGCTGGTGCAGCTTCCGGCCGAGGCCCCCGGCTGCGAGCATGTGTATCATATTTTTGCCGTTCGCTGCGAAAGCCGCGATGCACTGGCCGCCCATTTGGCCGCACGGGGCATCGGCAGCAATATGCACTATCCCATTCCGGTGCATCTGCAGCCCGCCTATGAGGGGCTGCACCTTTCCGCAGGCAGTATGCCGGAGGCCGAAAAGATCAGCCGCACCCAGCTGAGCCTGCCCCTGTATTACGGCATGACTGATGCACAGATCCAAGCCGTGATCGAGGCGGTCAACAGCTTTGACGGCTGAAAAATGTTCAAAAGAAAAGAGAATGCTTATGAACCCCAGAATCATTTCCATCAAAAACATTCACGATGAAGCCGAGGGCGATCTTTCTATTTTTGAGGGCAGCGGGCATGATTTGCCCTTTGCCATCAAGCGCATCTATTATATCCACCATGTGCCGGTGGGCACGGTGCGCGGCGGGCACGCCCACAAGCAGCTCACCCAGCTTTTGTGGTGCCCCTACGGCAGCATTACCATTTTGCTGGACGACGGCACCGACAAAGCCGAAGTGAAGCTGGACACCCCCACCAAGGGCCTGATCGTGGAGCATGCCATGTGGCGGGAAATGCGCTGGGAACAGGAAGGCTCGGTGCTGTGTGTGGCTGCCAGCGAGTTTTATGACGAAAGCGACTATATTCGCGATTACGCTGCCTTTCAAGCGTATGTAAAGCAGCAGGCCAAGCTGCCGTGACCCATTTGATAAAAAGCGCCGTATCCAAACGGGAAATTTTCCTGCCGGATACGGCGCTTTTATGGTCTGTTTTGTGTTTTGCGCTTTATTTTTCATGCCGAATGTGGATCATGCGCAGCTTGCGGTTAAAATCGGCCAGGCCCCAGCCAATGGCCATGCCGCCCGCAATGCCCAGCGCACACATGGCGGTTTTCCAGCCCAGCTGCGCCGCCTCGGTGTAGTGGCTGTTGGCAATGGCATTCATGCAGTAATACAGGGTGCTTCCCGGCACCAGCGGAATGGCGGACGGCAAAAAGAATGCGGTTGCCGGGGCTGTTTTTACGCGGGCCATTATTTCAGCATAGGCAGCCACTGTAAAGCCTGCCAAAAGGTTTGGCAGGAAAACACCGCCCCAATAATGAAAGCCCACCAGATAGCCCAGCCAGCCCAGCGAACCGCCCACCACGATATACGGCAGCAAGCGGCGGCTGGTGTGGTAGATCAGCGCAAACCCGCCGGAGGTGACCGCCGCGCTGATCAGTTGTATGATGACCTTTGTCAAAAAATCACCCCCTGCATGAGTATAATGGCCGCCATGATGCCCAGTGCCAGCGATGCGGCCAGCATCACAGCCTCGATCAGGCGTATGGAGCCCGAAATCACATCGCCCAGCAGAATATCGCCTATCGAGTTGGTGAGCATCATACCCGGGATCAAAAGCATGATATCGCCAATGATCACCTTGTCGGCATGCAGCATGGGCAGCAGCTCACACATTAAAAACACCGCCGCACCGCCGATGAAGGAGGCCACAAACTGAAACTCGATCTGATTCATAAAAAAGCCCGCCAGCTTTTGCTGCATCAGGCATATCAGCACCGCAATGCACCCGGCCAACGCCGCATCGGCCAAAGTGCCGCCGAAAAACACGGTGGAGGCACTGGCGCCTAAAATGCTGCCCAGCAAAAAAAGGCGAGGGTCGGGCCTATTGTGCAGCACCTCGTCAAGCCTTCGCTCAAATTCCTGCACACTGGGCGGGGCTGCGCAAATTTTACGGCTGAGAGCGTTCAGCTGCTCTAAAAGCAGCAGATCGGTGCTGCCGCCCTTGCGCAGGCGCAGGGTTTGGGTGAGCGGTTCGTTTTCCGGCATGGTAAGCGTTACCACAATGCTGCTTGTGATCACCAGCACATTTGCCTCCTGCGCGCCATAGGCTTTTGCTATGCGGTTCAGCGTATCCTCTACCCGGTAAATCTCTGCCCCGCAATTTTTGAGTGCGCCGCCCATGCGGATCAGAACGCGCAAAAACCGGCTGATTTCTTTTTCCTGCATACTACGGTTCTTCCTTACCTCTTGGTATCCCTACATTTCCGTATTGGTTTTTTACGGACTTCACTTCCGCTATGATAGCACAAATCCGCTGCAAGTAAAATAGGCTTTTCAAATATTCCACCCGGCCCGGCTATTTTCGCTTGGATTCGCGTGCCAAAGCCAGCCTTGCAGAAACTTTCTCAGGGCTTTGCGAATTTAAGGCAACCCCGCACCATTCCCGCCAGACGGCTTAAGCACCGCTGCCGCGGCTGCAAAGCACAATCCGCGCTCGAAAAATACTCGATAATACACAAAATATTATCTTTGCTTTTTGCTTAGCAGCCTGCATTTCTCGCTCGCTGCATCGGCACTTAGAATGATGCGGTATTGCCTTAGCAAAAATTTAAAAAATCTGTTGACAAATGCGCATTCAGCCGCTATAATAAATAACTGTTGAGAGCATTTGTTGCTCCAAGCGAATGTCATTGGGGATTTGCATAGTGGTAGTGCGGTAGACTCTGACTCTACTTGTGGTGGTTCGATTCCATCATCCCCAACCAAAATCGCAGCAGCTTTCATGTTGCTGCGATTTTTTTGTTTTGAATTCGGGGTGTAGCGCAGCTGGTAGCGCGTCTGGTTCGGGTCCAGAAGGCCGTGGGTTCAAGTCCCGTCACTCCGACCAAAAAACCGTTCATGCCGGTGCGGCGTGGGCGGTTTTTTTGACGCTGAGGGCCGTGGATGTGTGACACTGCCTTTCCATCATTTTACTAAATTGTCGCCGTGGAAACGCAGCATAGGGCGGTTGGTTGGGGATAGAAAGATGCTTGCGGAAGCCGAACGGACGATTTAGAAACCGTTGGCATAGTCCATTGCCCTAAAGGGCCTTGTGCTTACAGCACAAGCGGGGCCGGTTCAAATCCGGCTATTGCTATGCCAACGGTTATTTCTATGCAAACGGCCCCATGCCGCGCCTATTCGGTGCGGCATGGGGCCTGATTTTTTTATAAAACACGCGGCTATGGTTTCTCAATCGCCTTGCGCGTTGCCATCGGCATCATAGATCGTTTTGCTTTGGCCGTTGAAATCTCCCAGAATGCCGATATAGCTGGGGCCGGGGTTTACCACAAGCTCGGTGCCGTCGGCCGCAAAAATTTTAAGCGGATCACGCACATCGCCCTTTGTCCATGTGATCTTTTCCCAGCCGCCCTGCGTGAGATACACGCCGTCGCCGCCGGAAAGATCGTAATCGCGGGTCGCGTTATCGTCTTTTACGCCGGTGGCAGCTTTCAGCAAAAACACATTGCGGAACTTTACAGGTTCGCCGGTAACGGCATCCTGCTGATCGGCACCGTTTGCGCCGGTGCGCAGATAGCGGCCGCTGAAATCATCGTAATGCAGCGTCACATCACAGCCGGTGCCGTAGTGAATGGTCACCTGCTGGGCTGTGCGATCGCTGGGGTCGGGGCGCTGCTCTGTGCCGAAGCGGAACAAGCTGCGGGTGCCGCCCTCGGCGGAAAGGCCATACAGATCCAACCCGCTGCGGATCAGATCGGCCGTGGTGTACCAGCAGAATTCGTTGCCCATGGCTGCGCCGCGCTCACTGTCATAATCAAAGCAGGTGGTGCCGCAGTAATAGCCGTCAAGGTCCTGATCTCCGAGTGTGTTGAGCAGGTTTGCGGCGTACACGGTTTTGTTGATCTGCAGGTTGATGGCGTTCAGGGGCAGTGAGAACTGCAAAAACAGGTCATCCCCCTTGGTCACCGGGCCCACCTTCTCCACGGCATCCACGGCCGGATACAGGCACATCATGGCCGTTTGCTGGCCGGTGGTCACTGCTTCGATCATCACCGAGGCCGCCCCTGCGCCCCACTGGCCTGCCGCGCTGGAATCTGCGTTCATCATAATGGCCACCGGGCGCTTGCCGCTGTACTGTAATTCAAAGCCCGTCAGCGGATCGGCTGTCAGCTGCTCGGTTTGCACCGCCGCATTGTTTTGCTGCACCGGTGTGCTTTCCGCCTCCGAAACCGCTGCGCTGCTGTTTTGCCCATCGGCTGCCTTGCTGCTGCAGCCGCTCAGCAGGGCCGCCCCCAAAGAAAATGCCGCCGCTGCCGCCAGAATTTTTTTCATGCGTTTTACCTCGTTCAAAAAAGCTGCATAAAGTGCAGGAAGCAGGACCCGCAGCCCACGCTGCAGATCCTGCCCGCAAAATCTGTTTGTTCTGCCTTAGCCTGCCGATTCCGAGTAGATCAGCTCGGGCTCGGTGCTTTCGCCTGCGGCGGTGTTGTCGGCGGGCTGATCTGCGCCGTCCGAAACATTCTCAGGCTCCTCGCCGATCTCCACCTCGTTATCCGTTACGGTGTTGGCTGCAGTCTTGCCTGCCGAAGAAGTATTCACGCCGTCAGCCGAAGAATAGCTGAAGCCGTTCTCGTATTCGTCCAGATCCACCACGCTCAGGTAGCTCTTACCCATGTTGACCTCGACCATCTCATCGCTGCACTGGCCGTTTTCGTCCAGATAATACAGGCACAGCGCCTCCAGCGGAGTGCCCTTCTGCCAGTAGATCTTTTCGCACTTGCCGCCGGTGAAGTAGAAGCCCACACCGCCGAAGTCGTAATCCACATACTGCAGATCCTTGGCTTCGTGGCCGGGGTAGGTGTGAATGTCGGTATACAGCACCATCAGGTTGGTGAACTTCAGGTTCTCATTGTTGTTTTCGTCCACGCTGTCACGCCACTGGCCGTCAGTGCCGTAGTACTGCTGCATTTTGTAAAGCCCGGTGGATTCATCATAGATAAAACGGGTTTTATAGCTGGCAGAATGGGTGATGGTCACCAAACCGGCCTCTTCTCCGTTCTCGATCACCCGGGGCTCACTGTTAAAGCGGTAATCGCGGAACTTAAAGAAAGTGCTCTTGTAGTCACGGCTCATATCCACATCGTTGGAGCTGATGTACTTGCCAATGTTTTCGCCGGTGGTGTACATGGTATGCTCGATACGCAGGCCCGTGGAATGGGTCTTGCCCTGCCAGTTCACACGGCTGTAATCGCGATAACCGTAAGCGCCGTTGTTGATGTTCCAGTCGCCGTAATTATAGTCCATGGCGTACTGCTTCATCACAACGCTTTCGCCCTCGTGTACATACAGGCCCTCAAAGGGCAGCAGCAGGCGGAAGAACTGGTCACGGCCCGAGCGGATGGGGCCGATTTCGGGAATATCCTGATAATTGGAATACATGGCCATAAAGCGGGTAATGCCGCCCTCCACCTTGATTTCCATCAGAATATCCGCCTGCGAAAGGCCGCGCTGGGGGCGGGCAGCGGTAATGTTGTTTACCATTACGCCCGTGATGCGCTCGGGGATATAGCTGTCCGAGCGGGGTTCGCCGGTGAGCACATTGGCCTCATAGGGGGGCTCGGGAGTGGGGGTGGGGGCTGCCGTAGCCGAGGGCTTGGCTGCCGAGCCGCCGTTAGAAGCAGACCCGCCGCCGCAGCCGACCAGCATACCGGCTGCCATCACGCAGGCAAGTGCTGCACCCGCAATACGCTTGATAGACATGTTTTATTCCTCTCTTCTTCGCAGCCCACACAGGAAAAACTCGTTTTCACATACGCAGGCGGCTTTTTATTTGCCCTTTCACACAGGGCGCTTTTCTACTATTCTACTTGCTTTAGGCCTTGATGTAAAGCCGAAAGTGCAATTTTTTACATTCCGGATACTAATTTGTGGCAAGGAGCTCACAGACCCAGCTCCTGCAGGGTTTTGCGGTCGATGTGCATATTTTCGATCTGCGCCGAATCCACCATGGCAACATAGCTGCGCCCGGGGTTCACGCGGATGTCGGTTTCGTGGCCTTCACTGTCCAGAATGCGCAGCGGCTGTTCGGGGCGGCCCTTTTTCCAGCGAACCACCTCATAGCGCCCGCCGCAGAAATACAGCCCCGCACCGTTTTCCATGGAAACATGTGTCAGCACACCATCGGGATATTTTTCCATTTCGGTAAACAGGATAAACAGATTATCCGCCGTATACGGGCTGCCGCCCTCGGCCATATCCTGCTGCGGGCCGCCAAACTCATACTTGGTGTAGGTTCCGGCGGCTTCGTTATATACAAACTCAGAATAGGCATAGCTGGAAAAACGCACATACACGCTGCGGGCCGCATCGCCTGTCAGCTCACGCCGGGGCTCCTGCAGCGGCACCCAGTTGAACACCGGTGCAGGCTCTTCGCCCAGTGCGGTATCCAGGCCATAACGCTCTACGGCCTCGGCAAAATTTTCCCCGTCGGTATACACGCAGTGCTCCTGTGCGCGGGCGGCACGGCGCTCGGCGTCGATCCAGTAATAGTTGCGGTATTTGCCGTCCAGCGAGCGAACATCCGTAAAATGATATGTATCCAGCATACTTGCCGCATAAGTAGAGGTGCCAATGTGCGCATACAGTGCGTTCAGCGGCAGCATCAGCTGCACATGCTGATCCCGCGCAGAGCGGATCGGCCCCACAGTGGGCATGGCTGTGTAATCACGGTATACGGCCATCAGGCGCGTAATGCCGCTTTCGGTTTCCATCTCATACACAAGATCCGCTGCATTCAGGCCGCTTTGCGGCAGCGCCGCCTGCACATTGTTGATCATTACCGCCACGCCCCGGGTGCCCTGCGGGTAGTTTTCGGTTTTGGCAAGTCCGGTATAGGGGTTCACATCGGGGGAAACAGCGGCATAAAATTCCGGCTGTTCGGCCCCTTCCTGCTGCGGGGCGGCGGCAGCCTCACTTTGTGCCGGGGGCTGCACGGCCTCGCTTTGCGCCGTGCTTTGGCCGCAGGCCGCAGCACCTGCCGCCAGGATCATCACCATACTCAAAGCTGCCAGCTTGGATATACGCATTGTCTTCCCTCCTTGGTTCAGCGGGGTGCGCCGCGCTGTGAGATTAAATGTATTATACCGTATATTTCTGCGTTTGTAAATATTTTGTAATCCTTTTTCTTTTGACTGGCTCTTCTTGCCCCTGCACAAACCGGCATATTTTGCAAAAAAAAAGAAAACCGCAGCATCCTAAGATGTTGCGGTTTTACTTGGTGCGCCTGCGGGAACTCGAATCCCGGGCACCCTGATTAAAAGTCAGGTGCTCTACCAACTGAGCTACAGGCACATGTATAAATTTGACATCTTTTAGATTATAGCAAACCGCGTCTGTTTTGTCAATGCTTTTTTCGGGATTTTTTCAAAAAACCCCGGCAGGCTTTTGCAGGGGCGCGCTGTTCTTGCCCAAAGCCTGCCGGGGCTGTGCCTGTTTTTGTTTGCTCAAGGCGTTTTCTCGCTTATGTATGCTCTAATCGCAGCACTGCCGCCGTCACATCATCGGGGCGGGCCGCATGCTGCCTTCGCGCTGCGCCCTCCACAAGGCTTTGGGCGATCTGCTGCGGCGTGCTGCCCGCTTTGGCGCACAGCTCCAGCTGCTGCACCACCCATTCGGTGCCGTCGGCCAGCACTCCGTCCGACACCATCACCGCCACATCTCCGGGCTGCATCACAAATCGCTGCACGCGGCTGCTCACATTTTCGGTCACGCCAATGGGCAGGCTTGCCCCTTCGGCCAGCCGCACCTGCCCGCCCTGCACCAAAAAGCTGGGCGCTGCCCCGGCCTTGAACATTTCGGCCTGCCCGCTGAACAGATCCACGCTCAAAAGATCCAGCGCTGTGCAGGATTCCTCCTGGCTTTTCAGGCTCAGCGCCACATTCACCAGCCTTGCCGCCGAGCCGCTGCCAAACCCGGCCCGCAGCAGCTGCCCGGTAAGGCGGGCCGCCATGGCGCCGTCCACTGCTGCGGCGCGCCCGGTGCCCATGCCATCGCACAGGATCATGCGCGCATTGCCGAAGGCATCGCAAAACTGCTCGGCCACATCGCCGCTCACCTCGCCCGCTGCCTGCCCGGCCAGGCCGAAGCACGGGGTGAACACCGCCTTTTCCGAAAACGAAAGCAGCGTGCCCGCACGGCTGTTTTCCACGCGCGGCAGCTCCATGGGGCGGCGGCACAGGCGGCTCACCTCATCTGTCAAAAGCTGCAGTTCCTCGGGGCCGGGGCTGATGCGGCTCACCAGCGCACTGGCCTGCATCCAGCCTTTTTCGTTCAGCACAACACGGCATTCCAGCGGTGCAAGCCCAAGGCCCTGCATCAGCTTTTCCAGCCGTTTGCCCCGGGCGGCATCCTCGGCACCTGCTGTGCGCAGCTGCTCCGCCATAGCCCCCAGTGCCCCGGCCATGGCGCTGTATTGCTCGGTAAGCGCACTGCGCAGGGCGGCACAGCGAATGCGCTCTTCCCGCCGTGTACAGCGCAGCGCCTGCCCGCGCGTGAGCGTGGCGCAAAGCTCGGCAGGGTGCAGGCAGGCGCAAAACCGCAGCGGAAGCTGCTCCACCTCCAGCCGGGCAGTGCTTTCCAGCGTTTCCCGCAGCTGCAGCATTCCTTCCATGGTATCGCCGTAGTGATCCACCCAGCAGTTCATCCGTCTGCTGCAGGCGGCGCACAGCTCATTGCAGGTGTATTCTATCACATGGTCAAAGCCTTCCTGCCGAGGCGGCAGCTTGCGGCACACCTTGTCCACCGTGTCGGCAATGTCGGCCAGCGCCCCGGCCGCCTGCTCCAGCTGCCGGGCAGCGCTGTGGCCGATGCCCTGTGCCCTTACCTTCTCGGCTTCCGGTTCCTCGGCCTGCGGCAGCCAGCGCGCCGGTATGACCCGCCAGAGAAACAGCGACAGCGCCGCCGAAAGCCCCAGAGAAAGCGCACTGTCTATGCTTTGCATGGCCAGCGCACCGCCAAGGCCCCCGGCCAGAAACGCCGCCGCCTGTCCCAAGCGCTCGCCGGGTGCCAGCACTGCCCCGGCCAAAGCGCCGCACACAAGGCCCAGCACCCCGGCGCACAGCCCCGGGGATGCCAATGTGCAGCCTGCCCCCATGCAAAGCCCCAGCAGTGCCGTGCGGGCGGCATTGCCCCCGGCAGCTGCGGCAAGCACCGCAAACCCCAGCAACACCACCCCCGGCTGCAGCCAGCCTGCGGCAAGCCCCTGTGCGCCTGCTGCCAGAGCCGCCAGCCATAAAGCATCGTGTCCTGGCGCAACCGGCGGCCATCGCCGGAAGGCCCAGCCCAGCGCTCCTGCGCCCAGGGCCGTGCTGAGCGCCCACAGCCAGTCAGACGGCACCGCCGCTGTGCCCAGCATACACTCGATCAGCAGCAGTGCACCGCAGCCTGCAGCCGCCCCCGGCCACCAGCTTTTTCCCAGCCCCCGCGCCAGCACTGCCGCCCCAATGGCCCCGGTAAGGCGCAGCCCCGTAAACATGGGTAAAAACACCAAGCTTCCCAAAAGCGCTCCCAAACCGGCCGCCGGGGCAAAGCTTGCCGGAACGCCGATGGTGAGCGCCAGCCCCAGCGGCGCCGCACCGCCGGGCAGCACCGCCGCGCTGAACACGCCCCCTGCGCCCAGGGCCAGCGCGTGCGCCGCATAGGGCCCAAGCGCCGCGCAAAGCCGTGTCGGCGCGGTTTTTGATCGAAGCATAGCCCGATCCCCCTTTGCCACATTTTTGCAAAAAACATTCTCCGCACACACAAAGAATGCTTTTTGTTGATGGTATCATCGTTTGGGGGCTGATTTTGCCGGGTTTTATGGTTCGTGCCAAAGCAGCAAAAAATCCGCTGCCGGATCACTCCGACAGCGGATCGTTTGGGTCATTTATAAAGGATCTGCGCTTACTGTGCGCCAGCCAGCTTTTCGGCAGCGGCCTTCACGCGGGCCAGCGTTTTTTCCTTGCCCAGATAGGCGGCCATTTCGGTGCCGCCGCCGGGGGTGCGCTGTTTGCCGCTCAGGGCCACACCCAGCGGATACAGCATCCAGCCGTTCTTTACGCCCAGTTCTTCGGCCTTGGCACGGCAGGCTTCAAAAATGGCATCTCGGTTCCAGTTTTCCACGCCTTCCAGCAGGGGCAGCAGCACACCCAGTGCCTCGGCAGCACTTTCGGGGGTGGTTTTCTGCTTTTTGTTGCGGTACAGCTCAACATCGTATTCTGGCATTTCATCAATGAAATCCAGCTGCTCGGGGATATCGCTCAGCACCTCGCAGCGGGGCTGCAGGCAGCCGCACAGAATGGCCTTGTCGACGCTGCTCTTGACCACGCTGTCGATCCACGGGGTCGCCAGCTCTACAAATTTTTCGGCAGGCAGGCGGCGGATATACTCGGCATTGATGGCCCGCAGCTTGAGAGTGTCAAAAATGGCAGGGCTCTTGCTGATACGGGCAGGGTTCCAGATCTTCATCATTTCATCCAGACTGAAGATCTCCTCCTCGCCCTCGGGGCTCCAGCCCAGAAGCAGCAGGTAGTTCAGCACAGCCTCGCTCAGATAGCCCTTGGCCACCAGATCCTGATAGCTGGCATCGCCGTTGCGCTTGCTCAGCTTGTTCTGGGCATCCTTCATCACGGGCGGGCAGTGGATATAGGCAGGGATCTCCCAGCCGAAAGCCTTGTACAGCAGGTTGTACTTGGGGGTGCTGCTCAGATATTCGCTGCCGCGGATCACATGGGTAATGCCCATCAGGTGATCGTCCACCACATTGGCAAAGTTATAGGTGGGCATGCCGTCGGTTTTCAGCAGAATCTGATCATCCAGCTCGCTGTTGTTCACCTCGATATGGCCGTAAACCATATCGTCAAAGCCGGTCACGCCTTCGCGGGGCATTTTCTGGCGGATCACATAGGGGGTGCCGGCAGCCAGCAGGCGCTCCACTTCTTCTTTCGGCAGATCGCGGCAGTGGCCGTCGTAATGGGTCATTTCACCGGCGGCCTTCTGCTGCTGATGCATTTCTTCCAAACGCTCGTTGGTGCAGAAGCAATAATAAGCCTCGCCCTTTTCCACCAGTTCCAGCGCATACTTTTTAAAGATGCCCATGCGCTCGCTCTGCACATACGGGCCCACAGGGCCGCCGATATCGGGGCCTTCGTCCCAATTCATGCCGGTTTCACGCAGGGTTTTGTAAATCACGTCCGCTGCGCCCTCTACCAAACGCCCTTGGTCGGTATCCTCGATACGCAGGATAAAAGTGCCGCCCTGATGTTTGGCCGTCAGATAGGTGTACAGCGCAGTGCGCAGGTTGCCCACATGCATATAGCCCGTGGGCGACGGTGCAAAACGGGTTCTAACAGTGTTGTTTGCCATACGGTTCCACTCCTAAGTTTTTTGGGGAAAGTTTCCCGGCAACACCGCTGCTTTGCAAGGGGGCAAAATGGCCCGCAAAAGCGCCGCATACGCGGCGGTGCTGCTTCTTGTCTTTCTCTTGATTTATACTACATATATTAAGGCCCAGCGGGCAATTTGTCAATCTGTTGGCACAGCAAGTCTTTTCTTTTATAAAAAGTATGCTATAATAAAATCCATATTAAACCATCCAACGCCGCCCCATGGGCGGCATTGGAATTGTTGCAATTTACAGGAGGCTTTTCTCATGGAGGAAACTACACCCCGCAAAAAGCGGATCTTATCCGGCATTCAGCCCACCGGTACTTTTACTTTGGGCAACTATATTGGCGCTGTGCGCAACTGGGCCAAGCTGCAAGATGAATTTGAGTGCCTGTATATGGTGGCCGATCTGCACGCTTTGACCGTGCGCCAGAACCCGGCCGATCTTCGCCGCAACACCCGCGATGCAGCCGCCATGCTGCTGGCCGCCGGCATTGACCCCAAGCAGAGCCTGCTGTTTGTGCAAAGCCATGTGCCCGCCCACACCCAGCTGAACTGGATCTTGTGCTGCAATGCCCAGTTTGGCGAACTGAGCCGCATGACGCAGTTTAAGGATAAAAGCGCCAAGCATCCCGACAATGTGAACGGCGGCCTGTTCACCTATCCCTGCCTGATGGCTGCGGATATTCTGATCTACAATGCCGACCTGGTGCCCGTTGGGCAGGACCAGACCCAGCATCTGGAGCTGACCCGCAATGTGGCCCAGCGCTTCAACAGCGCCTACAGCGACACCTTTGTGCTGCCCGAGGGCTACACCACCAAAGAGGGTGCCAAGATCATGAGCCTGCAGGAGCCCACCAAAAAGATGAGCAAAAGCGACACCAATGTGAACGGCTTTATCCTGATGAGCGACGATGCCGACACCATTGTGCGCAAGTTCAAGCGCGCCGTGACCGACAGCGAGGGCATTGTGCGCTACGATCCTGCCGCCAAGCCCGGCGTTTCCAACCTGATGAGCATTTATCAGGTGTTCACCGGCAAGGATGTGGCCGCCATTGAGCGCGAGTTTGACGGCTGCGGCTATGGTGACTTTAAGGTTGCCGTGGCCCAAAGCGTGATCGATGCACTTGCCCCCATCCAGCAGGAGTTTAACCGCATTGTGGCCGACAAGGCCTATGTGGACAGCGTGCTGGCCGCCGGTGCCGAGGGTGCAAACCGCATTGCCGGGCGCACCATGCAAAAGGTTTACCGCAAGGTGGGCCTGATGCAGCTGTAAGCGCCGCCCCCTTTGAGGGCACACGATATAACAATCTGTAATTAAATAAAATTTTATTTCGCCCCAAAACCTGCTGTTTAGAGCCGGTTTTGGGGATTTTTTGCTTTTGCGGCAAGTTTCGACAGTTTCCAATTATTGACAATTTTGGATAAAGTATTTATACTAAATACAACGCATCGTGTCGAAGTGAGAACACTTCACAACCAGAAACGGGGAAAGGGGCGCAAAGCGGCGCCTGAAAAGGAGAGAAAATGAAATCAACCGGAATCGTTCGCAAAATGGATAAACTGGGGCGCATCGTGCTGCCCGTTGAACTTCGCAAAAGCCTGAAGATCGACCTGAACACCCCGCTGGAAATGTTTGTGGATGGCGATTATATTCTTTTAAAAAAATACCACCCTGCCGGAGCCTGCGATTTTTGCGGTGAGATCAGCGACGATGTGGCGGTTTTCGGCTCGGCGCATATCTGTGCCGCCTGCCGCCGAAAGATCGGCCAACTGTAAGCCTGTGCACATGAAAAAAGCGGGGAGAAGCCTTGAGGTACAAGGGCTTCTCCCCGCTTTTGATTTTGCTTTCAGTGGCCGGCGTTCTGGGCGCCGATCTGCTTTTCGCTGGTTTTGATCAGGTTCAAAAGGCTGCTGGCAAACATGGGATATTCACGGCTCAGCGTTTCGGTGGTCATGCCAAGGCGTTCCACATCCTTAAACGGCTTGCCTTCCTCCAGCTCTTCGCCCGCCAGCGCTGCGCTTACATTGGCCTCGCAGGTTTGCATGGCAGCGCTGCTGTAGCCCTGCCAACGGGTGGCCGATACGCTGAACAGGCTTTGTGCATTGCGCGGGTGCGCCGAATACATCAGGCGGAACATTTTGTACACGGCCAGCATCAGATAGGCGCTCACCTCGGTGGTGATGGCCTTATCGTTGCAGGCGGCCAGTTTGTCGAACAAAATATTCATGCTGTTGGCAATCAGCTTTTTATTCATGGTGGGCAGCACACTGCCCCGGTATACATTATCCTTTACGCTTTCAGGGTTGGGAATATCCTCTACCGAAAGGGTTTGGCCGGTGCGCTCGGCACTGCGGCCCAGCAGATAATCGCAGGACACCCCATAGTAATCTGCCACACGCACCACAAAATCCAAGCCGCACTCTCGGATTCCTTTTTCGTAGTGAGAAAGCAGCGCCTGCGAAACGCCCAGATCCTGCGCAGCCTGCTTTTGCGTGATCCCGCGCTCCTTACGAAGCAGCGTGATGATCCGACTGAATTCCATAAAACGATTCCATCCTTGTTTTTTTAAAAAAAGGGGCACTTCCCCTATTGCCTGTCATCATTACTTATGGTAAATTATAAAACAGGGAAAACACTTTGTAAATACATAAAATGCCAAGATTCGCCTGCTAATTTTGCCATTTTTGCCCATTTCACCACAAAAAGCGGATATATGCCCCCTTGTAGGCGGCAAAGCCCTAAATGTTGTGTTTTGTAAAAAGCGTAAATTTCCCGCAAATTCGTTTGTAATCTTTTTGTAACCATTGGAGGCTGCGATTTTGAAATACTATAAACTGCATTTGATCCGCCACGGGCTTACCCAAGGCAATTTAGACGGGCTGTATGTGGGCAGCGCCACCGATCTGCCCCTTTGCGCCGAGGGCCGCGCCCAGCTGAAGACCCTGCGCAAGGATTTTGTCTATCCCCGTGTGGATACGGTTTTCGTTTCGCCCCTGCTGCGCGCTAAGGAAACCGCTGAGATCCTTTTTCCTGAGGCCAGGCACACCTATGAGATCACCAATTTAAAAGAGATGAATTTCGGCAAGTTTGAGGGCAGACCCGTGACCGAGCTGGTCAAGGACCCGGAATTTGCCGCCTGGATGGACCCCACCTGCAAAACCGTGCCCGAGGGCGCTGAGGACCGCGTGGCCTTTTATAAGCGCAGCGGTGAGGTGCTGATGCAGATGTTTGAGTTTATGATGAAAACCGGCACCACCGAGGCCGCCTGCGTGACCCACGGCGGCGTGTTGATGAATATGCTGGCCCAGCACGCCATTCCCCAGCACAAGCCGGAGGATTGGATGGCTGACCCCGGCTGCGGCTATACCGTGCAGTGTGACACCGCCATGTGGATGCGCGATAAGATCGTGGAGGCCGTGGATGTTTTGCCCTACGGCTATCTGGACAATGACCCCGATGCCCCTGAGGCATAAATTTTGCTGAAAAATGCCCGAAGCTGCTGTGATGCACACAGTGCTTCGGGCATTTTTGATCGTATAACCGGTTTAGTGTTTCTTTTGGAAAACCGAAAGGAACACCGTGAGCAAAATAAAGCCAAAGCCCAGCAGCTCAGCCCAGGAAAAACGCGTTTGGAACAAAGCCGCAGATAAAACTGTGGCCGTTACGGGCTCAAGGCAGCCGATCAGCGTGGCCTTTACCGGGCCAATGTAGCGAACACTTTCCAAAAACACCGAAAAGCCGATGGCCGTGCCCACCAGCACGATCACCGCGATCATCAGCCACGCCATGCCATCCAGATTCTGGGGAAGGTTCCACGCCTTTGTGAGTGCAAAAAGCACCGTGCCGCCCACCAGCATTCCCCAGCCGGTGACCGTGATGTTGCCCCAAGTGCCGATGATGGGCCGCGACAGCAGCGTATAGGTCACCACGCCCACTGCCGAAAGAATGCCGAAGATCAGCCCTGCCGCCGAAAGCCGGATGCTGGTAAGGCTGCCCTTGGTGGCGATGAGATAGGTGCCGCTGAGCGCCAGAACCACCGCTGCGATCTGCACATTTTCCATGCGCTTTCGGTTCCAAACCGCCATCACCGCCGCCATCAGCACCACATTCAGGCTTTGCAGCACCGTGGCTGTGGCCGAGTTGGTATATTTGATGGCCGCCAAAAAGCTGTATTGGCACAGCAAAAGCCCCGTCAGCGCAAAGGCCAGCAGCCACAGCACATGGCGGCGCACCTTCCAGATCTTGAAAACCCGCGTGTGCTCCTTGGGAAGCGCCGTGGCAAGAAGCACGATCCCCGAAAGCACCATTCGCACCGCCGTCAGCCAGTCGGCAGCAAGATCATAGTGCATAAAAAGATACTGGCTGCAAATGCCGGATATGCCCCAGCCGAATGCGCCCAGGCACGCAAGCGCTGCCCCCTTGAAAATTTGTTTTTGTTCCACCCCACCAGCCCTCCAACAGATCCTGTGTAAATCGTATATTGTTATTACTATATTGTATTTTGCCTTTTATGGCAAGAGGGCCCGTTCGTTTGTTCTGTGCCGCAAAGCCTTTTTACGCAAAAAGCCGCTGCTCTTTTTTACAGGAGCAGCGGCTTGCGGTTTTATATAGGATGCAGCCGTGTTTTGTTCGGCCAAATTTGATCCGGCCTTTTCTGAAGGTGTTACTTTTCGCTTTTCTTGCGCAGCAGGGTGTAAGGCGGCAGCTCCGCTTCGCAGGGGATCGTATAGCGCATCTCCGCACGGTTGGTGCTGGGCACGGCTTCACCCTCTTCGTTTTTGATCCATTCGGGGCGCAGGCTCATGCTGCCCTTGCCGGGCATAAGGGCCTCGATCTCATCCCCCGCAAAAAAGCGCCCGCGCTGAATGCAGTGGGCAATGCCGTTTTCCCAGTGGTCCACAATGCCCATGAATTCCCAGTTGCGCACATAGCCAAGGCCGTTTTCGCTGTGCTGCTTTGCGCCCTTGGGCCCAAAGTAAAACCCGGGCGAATAATGGCGGTGGCTGGTTTTGTCCAGCTCGTCCACCACTTCATCGGGCACATCGTAGTCGGCGGCGGGGTTTTCCAAAAAGGCATCCAGTGCCCTGCGATAGGCCGCCGTTACGCTGGAAACATAATACAGCGTTTTGGCACGGCCCTCAATTTTCAAGCTGTCCACGCCTGCTTTGCAGATGAGATCAATAAACGGCGCTGTGCAAAGATCGTCGGCATTCAGAATATAGCTGCCGTTTTCGTTTTCTCCAACGGGGAAATACTGCCCGGGGCGGGTCTCCTCCATCAGGTAATACTTCCAGCGGCAGGGCTGGGCGCACTGGCCACGGTTGCCGTCACGCCCGGCCAGATAGTTGGAGATCAGGCAGCGGCCCGAAATGCTCATGCACATGGCGCCGTGTACAAAGGCCTCGATCTCCAGCTCCGGCGGTGTTTTGTCGCGCAGAATGGCAATATCCTCCAGGCTCATTTCCCGGGCCAGCACCACGCGCTTGGCCCCCAGATGATACGCCGCCGTGGCGCTGGCGTAGTTGGTGATGCCCGTTTGGGTGGAAAAATGGATATCCACGCCGGGGGCATGCTTTTTCACCGCCTCCAGCACCCCCAGGTCGGCCACGATAAAAGCATCCACGCCTGCACCGGCTGCATTTTTTACGGTTTCCTCCAAGCGGTCTGCCTCGGCATTGGTGGGCAGCGTGTTCATGGTAAGATACACCTTTTTGCCGCGGGCATGGGCATACACACAGCCCTCGGCCAGCTGCTCCACCGTAAAGTTTTGCGGGGCAGAACGCATACCGAACTCCGGCAGCGCACAGTAAACGGCATCCGCACCAAAGCGGAAGGCATATTGCAATTTTTCCAGATCCCCAGCCGGGGAAAGCAATTCCGGAACCGGCAGCATAATTTTTTCTCCTTTTTACTTCAGTTTAGCATTCACAGCCCAGGCCTTGCTGCAATTTTGGTTGTGCTCCTCCACCGTGCGGCCATAGTAGTAGCGGCCGGTTTTATCGGTGACAAAGAAATAGTAAGGGCCGTTTGCATCGGGCTCTTCGGGATACAGCGCCGCATAGATGGCATCGTAGCCGGGGTTGGAAATCGCGCCTGCGGGCAGGCCGCTGATCTCATAAGTGTTATACGCACTGTATATTTCGGCCGGAATATTATCCCATCCGCCGTAATACGGTGCGATCCAGTTGTAGATATAGTTGTTGTCGTCGGGGTTTTGCACATAGCTGCTGGCGTTGCTTTCCAGACGGGGATAGGGCGAGCCCGGGGCCAAGCGATTGTGGAACACCGCCGAAACATGGGCATTTTCCTCGTTGCCTGCTTCCTCCTGCACAAAGCTGGCCAGCACAATGGTGTCGTGCAGGCTCATGCCCAGCTCGTCCATGCGGGTATACAGATCGTCCGTTACCTTGCTGTTAAAATGCGAATAGAATGTGTTCACATAGTTGTACACGGTATCGTCCTTGTAGAACTCATAGGTTTCGGGATATAGATATCCCTCGCAGCGCATGAAATAGTTTTTATCGTCCTGCATTTCGTTCCAGAAGCGGTACTGGCTGAAATCGCTGCCGTCCTCGCCGTTGGCACAGGCCAAAAACTCTTCGGCAGTGCAAAGGCCCGCCTGCTCCATGCGGGCGGCAAAATCCAGCGCAGTGTTGCCGTCCGGGAAGGTGATGCGCACCGTGTCGGCCGCCGCATACTGGCTGAGCGCCGCTGTGATATTGGCATAGCTTTCGCCCTTATACAGCGTAAAATCGCCGTACTGCAGCTGCCCGCCCTGGCCGGTTTGGCGAATGTACAGCTTGTAGAGCGAGGCATGGCGGATCACACCGCTTTCCTCCAGCAGTCTGGCCACCGTGCCCGTGCCTGCGCCCTGGGGCACCGAAACGGTGATCTCGGCGCTTTCATCGGCGTGGCGGCCGTCAATTTCGCCCAGCACACTGGCGGCTGCAGCGGCGGCCACTGCCACCACGGCCACCACTGCCAGCAGCACGGCGCGGCCCTTGGAAAAGCCGCGTTTTTTCTTGCGGTCGTTTGCAATGTTTTTATTTTGCTGATCCATGATTTTCCTTCTTTTCTTTTATTGGGGCAGTGCCGCCGGGGGTGTTGGCGGCAGTGCCTTAGTTATCCAGCATCAAGCGCATATAGCACTCGAAAATATCAAAAGGCTGGCCCAAAAACTTGATCATGCCGTAGTCCTGCGGCTTGCCTTCGCCCAAAAACAGCACCGAGCCTGTGCCCACCGTGATGCGGGCGGTTTCCGCCCCCACCTTTTCACGGGCGGCTTCCAGCAGTTTTTCAGCTGCGCGCTCACCCTCGGCAAAGATCTCGATCACATCCAGCACGCCGTCTTTTTCAAAATACAGGGCATAGCCATCCTTATTAGAAACCACCGTGATGCCGCCGGAGTACAAATTGGTAAGCACCTGGATCATGCGGTTTTTGTCCAGCAGCACACTGTCGGGGCTGTATTGTTTGCGCAGCTCCAGCAGCTGGCCTGCGGTGCAGCTGTCAAATTCGGCCTGCGCCCACAGGTTCTTTTTGATGGGGCGTGTGAGGCTGCGCAGGGCGAAAGCGCGCTGCCAGCCCTGCTTTTCGTAAAAGCCGAACAGGCTTTCCGAAGCCGGGATCAGGCACACAAATTCGGCCCCCTCGGTGTGCAGGGCGTTTTCGGCAAATGCCATCAGGCTTTTCATCAGGCCCTTGCCCTGCTGGCTTTTTTCGGTGGCAAGGCCGTAAAAATAAAATCCCTTTCGGCCTTTTAATGTGCAGGGCACCGCCGAAAGAATGGCCGCCACGCGGCCCTCGGCTTCCTCCACATACACATTGCCGGGCCCGGCAAACTTTTCAAAAACCATTTTGCTGAATTCGGCAGGATCACTGAAGGCTTCGGCCCAGATGAGCTGATAACGCTCCAGATCCTGCAGGGTTGCTTTTCGTGCCATATACTTTCCCCCTTTTGGGTTTGATCTAAACGCGGTTACACCAGATCCCGCAAAGCGTGCAGAACCGCCTGTGCAATGCTTTCCACGCTTTTCATTTCACCGCCCTGCTCACACTCCACCACGCGCCAGCCAAAGGCTGCGGCGCAATGCTCGGCGGCGGCGCGGCTGCGGGCCAGATAGTCCAGATCTTTTTCGTGAATGTCTTTTTTGCTTTCATCGCCGTGGTAGCGCCCGGTCATCAGCTTTTGGCTGAGCGTGGGGTCTACCCGCAGATACACCACTGCATCCGGGGCGGGAATGCCGATTTTTTCGTATTCAAAATCAAACAGCCAGTCCAAAAAGTCCTGCCATTCCTCAGGGGGCTTTTTGCTGCACTGGTGCACAGCGTTGCTGGTGGTGTAGCGGTCGGCGATCACAATGCCGCCCTGCTCGTAAAACTGCTGCCAGTTTTTTTTGTAATCGGCAAAGCGGTCCACTGCATACAGGCTGGAGGCCGCATAGGCGTTCACATCGTCGGGATGCTGGCCGAATTCACCGCGCAGATACATTTTTACGGGGCCTGCGGCCTCGCTTTGATAATTGGGATAGCTCACCTGCATCACACGGCAGCCCCGTGCCTTGAGAGCCTCGGCCAGCAGCGCCGCCTGCGTGGCCTTGCCGCTGCCGTCCAACCCTTCGATCACGATCAGTTTGCCTTTCATAGGGCTTGCTCCTCTCCCCGCAGGGCGCGGTATCTTTGGCGCACCTCTTGGGCTTTTCCGCAGCTCATGCGGCCTTCGGGGCACGCGCCGCGCAGGCAGCGCGGGCCGCTTTGGGCAAACAGCGTGGGGGCCACGGGCAGCACCAATGCCAGCATTTGCTCGGCACAGGCGCGGATCTCCCACTGGGCGCGGTTGCAGCAGCGCAGATCAAAAAAGTTTTGCAGGCTGCGGGTGTTCATGGTGACCACCATCTTGGTTTCGCAGGCGTTGGGCAGCACAAAGCGGGCATCCTCGTTGGCCATTTTGCTTGCCTTGCTGCGGGCGGCTTTTTCGTTCATTCCGGCGGCGGTCAAGGCTTCAAAATGTGTTTTTTCCAGCTGTGCGGCCAGCGTTAAATAGCGCTTGGCCTCCTCGTTCATGCTGTCGATAAAGATTTTTTTAGCCTCGGGGTCTTTTTCGATCTCGGGAGGGATCACATAGTGAAAATCATCCAGCCGCACATAGCGCTGGCTCTGCACGCTGAAGCTTGCAATGCGGTGGCGGGTGATCTGTGCCAGCAGCGTGCGCGAAACGCCCTCGATGCCAAAGGTAAAGCTGGCGTGCTCGGTGGGGCTGGCGTGCCCCAGATCCGAGAGCATTTTCAAAAAATTGGTGGTTTTTTCAGGGGTAAGCCCTTCCAGCAGGGTGTCGATGTGGGCATCCGAATAGCACAGCTTGGCTGCCGCTGCCACCACCTTTTCCGGCTCGGGCGTATGCGCGATCAGTTCCACTTTCAGCATGAAAAATTCTCCTTATTCCTGTGTGTTGCTTTCCTTGGTAAGCGGGGCATAGTTGGCCATGGTTTTCTTGGTGCCCACCTTTTCAAAGGCGATCTCCACAATATGATCGCCCGCCACAGGGGTCACCTTGACCACGCGGCCGCGGCCAAAGGTTTTGTGTACCACGATATCACCGGGGGCAAAGCTTTTATTCTGTGCATCGGCGGGCTTGGCCGCACTGGCCTTGGGCTTGGGCGGGGGGCAGGTTCCTGCCGAAACGGTGCTTGCGCCAAAGGGGCTTGGCCCTTTGGGCACATACCGGTTGTATTCGCTGTTCAGATAGGCGCTGCGGGGGCTGCCGCTCCATCCGCCGCCCTCGGGCGCACGATAGGGCGTGTAGCCGCTTTCGGCCCGGGCTGCCCGGCCTTCGGGAGCATGATAGGGCGTGTAGCCGCCGCTGCGGCCGCTGTAGCCCGAGGCCCCGCCGGGGATCGTGCGGTCATATCGTTCGGCATAGCCATAGCCGCCTGCCAGCTTATCGCTTTCCTGCTCGTCCAAAAGATCCTCGTCGATCTCGGAAACAAAACGCGAGGGCATATTGCGCTGGGTGCGGCCAAACAGCAGTCGGCTGCGGCTGCTGCAAAGGCACAGCTCTTTTTTGGCGCGCGTGATGCCCACATAGCAAAGGCGGCGCTCCTCTTCCATATCTTCCTCGGAATATTTTGCCATTTCTCCGGGGAAAATGCCTTCCTCCATGCCAATGATGAACACATACGGAAATTCCAGGCCCTTGGCCGCGTGCATGGTCATCATAACCACCACATCCGCATCGCCGTTGTAGCTGTCAATGTCGCTGATCAGCGCCACTTCCTCCAGATATCCCGCCAGCGTAGCTTCCTCGCCGCGCTCCTGCTGATAGGTTTTCACGGCGCTCACCAGCTGGCCAAGGTTTTCCAAGCGGGTCTGGCCTTCTTCGCCTTCCTTTTCCAGCATGGCCTTGTAGCCGGTATCCTCGATCACATCCTGCACAAATTCATCCATCGGCAGGGCGGTGCTTTTTTCTTCCAGCTTTCGATACAGGGCATAAAACGCATTCAGCGCCCCGGCGGCACGGCCAAGGCTGGGATACTGCACGGCCTGCCCGCACACCTCCAGCATACTGCAGCCCAGCCCGGAGGCGATCTCGGCCACACGGTCCACCGTGGTGGCGCCGATCTTGCGGGCAGGCTCGTTAATGATACGGCGCAGGCGCAGATCATCCTGCGGGTTGGCGATCACCGACAGATACGAAAGGATATCCTTGACTTCCTTACGATCATAAAAGCGCTGGCCGCCCACGATCTTATACGGAATGCCCGCCCGGGCAAAATAGGTTTCCACCGGGCCGGACTGCGCATTCATGCGATACAGCACCGCATGGTCCTGCAGCTTTGCGCCCTCTTTTAAATGGCGGCCGATCTCGGCGGCAATATGCTCGGCTTCGTCCTGCTCGTTGGCGGCGGTAAAATGCTGCACCTTGCAGCCGGTGCCGTTGTCTGTCCACAGGGTTTTGCCCTTGCGGCCCAGATTGTTCTGGATCACGCAGTTGGCGGCGTTCAGAATATTGCTGGTAGAGCGGTAGTTCTGTTCCAGCCGGATCACCTTTGCGCCGGGGAAATGCGTTTCAAAGTTCAGAATATTTTCAATGGTCGCACCGCGGAAACGATAGATCGACTGGTCGTCATCACCCACCACGCACACATTGCCGCTGCCGCTGCCCAGCAGGCGCACCAGCTCAAACTGTGCCACGCTGGTATCCTGATATTCGTCCACCAGCACATAGCGGAAACGGTTGTGGTAATACTCGCGCACTTCCTGATCCTGCCTGAGCAGCAGCACCATGTTGAAGATCAGATCATCAAAATCCATAGCACCGGCTTTTTTCAGGCGCGCCGCATAAGCCGTGTACAGCTTGGAAACCAAACGGCTTTTCGCATCCGAAGCATTTTCGGCGGCCTGGGCGGGGGCGATCAGCTGATCCTTCAGATGGCTGATCTGCGAGATGGCGCTTTTTACGGGAATAAACTTATCGTCGGCGCCAAGCTCTTTATACACTTCTTTCATGGCGCGCTGCTGATCGTCGGAATCATAAATGGTAAAGCTTTTGGGGTATCCCAGCTTTTCGGCATCCCGGCGCAGCATACGCACACAGGCCGAGTGGAAGGTGCTGGCGTTCACATCGGTCCCGGCTGTATCGCCCAGCATACGCACCAGGCGCTCTTTCAGTTCTCCGGCTGCCTTGTTGGTAAAAGTAATGGCCAGCACATTCCACGGGTGTATGCGGCTGTTGCTCATAAGCCCCTGCATCGAGCCCGGCAGCTCGGTGCCGTTTTGCACGGCATCGCGCAGGGTCTGCAGCTCCTGCGCGGTGGCAGGGCGGGGCATCCAGTCGGTGCCATGCACCGAGCCAAAGCGAATGATGTTGGCCACACGGTTGACCAGAACGGTGGTTTTGCCGCTTCCGGCACCGGCCAGGATCAGCAGCGGGCCGTCCACCGTGAACACGGCCTCTTTTTGCCTGTCGTTCAGCTTGCCAAACCGGGCCTCAATATATCGGTCGCGCAGAGCGATGAATTCTTTTGTTTCAGCGTTTGCCATTGCCATGTTTTTTATCTACCAATCTACAAGTATTTTTAATACAGAAAACCGCAAAAGTTTTTCACGAAAAAGTCCCCGCACTGTATTTTGCAGCGCAGGGGGCTTTTGTTTGCGGGCCGCACAGGATCAGCGGCGGCCAAAGTGGCTCAGATGCGGGGTGGCATCCACAAAGCCGGTTTCCAAGCGCGTTTCCATGGAAAGGCTCTTGGAGGTGCCCAAAGCCACGCAGTTCACAGCGTCGGGCGAAACACGGGTTTTCACCTTGAGCGCCTTGCTCATATATTCCGGCAGGCCTTTCAGCTGTGCGCCGCCGCCGGTAAGCATGATGCCCTGGCTGTAAATATCGCCCGCCAGCTCGGGGGGCGTTTTTTCCAGCACCTGATGCGCTGCCGTGCCGATCTGCTCTACCAGCATGCACACAGGCTCGTACAGATCGTCCGTGGTGATGGTCAGGCGCTGGGGCAGGCCGGTGATCAGGCTGCGGCCCTTGATCTCCATTTCGCCGTGGAAATCCAGCTCGGGGCAGCAGGCCACCTGCTTTTTCAGGCTTTCGGCCATGCGCTGGCCAATGGCAATATTAAATTTGACGCGGATATATTTCAGGATCTCATCGTCAAAGGTGTTGCCGGCCACATTCACGCTGGTGGATTTCACCTTGCCGCCCAGGCTGATCACGGCAATATCGGTGGTGCCGCCGCCGATATCCACGATCATGTGTCCCTCGGGGGCAGTGATGTCGATGTCGCTGCCCAAGGCGGCAGCCAAGGGCTCGTCGATCAGATACACCTGACGGGCACCCGCGGCGATCACGGCTTCCACCACAGCATCGCTTTCAATGCCGGTGATGGCTGCGGGCACGCACACAGCCACACGGGGCTTGATGCGCGAAGCATTCACCTTGCGGATAAAGCGGCAGATCAGCTCACGCGTGAGCATGTGATCGCTGATCACGCCGTCCTTAAGCGGGCTGATCGCGGAAATATAGCTGGGGGTACGCCCCACCATGGCCAGTGCGTCGTCGCCCACAGCCAACACCTTGTTCTGGCGGGTATCCACCGCCACGATGCTGGGCTGGTTGAGCACCACACCCTTGCCCTCCATTGCAATAATGATTGATGTTGTACCAAGATCGATGCCGATATCATTGAGAGCCATCTTACATTTCTCCTTTTCGCTTCTGAAGATCTATCGTAAAATCAGTTATTTACTGTTAAATTCCGTTGCGGCGGCGCACACGCCGAACACACCGGCGGCCCCGGCCTTCATCAGAGTGCCCGCGCAGGCCGAAAGCGTGGTGCCGGTGGTGATCACATCGTCCACCAGCAGAATGTATTTTCCCTCCACGCTCATGCCGGGGCTGATCGCATAGCTGCCCCAAAGATTTTGCAGGCGGCCCTGCCGGTCAAGCTCTTCCTGCCGGGGCGTGGGGCGGCTTTTGTACAGCGCATTCTGCACCGGCAGCCGCAGATCGCACCCCAGCTGCTTTGCCTGCAGGCCCGGGATATGCACGCCCTGCCGTGTGGGCGGAACCGGCACGATCGCCGAAAACTCCACCCCTACAGGCATGGCTTCACACGGTAAAATTATACCATAACCGGCCCTGTAATTACAACAAAAAATCCGCGATGCCATCAGCCGGGCAAATCCGGCTGCCCGCCACGGCTCGCCGCCGTATTTCATGCGGCGCACTGCATGGCGCACCGGCCCCCGATAGCGGCACAGCGCCGCCGCACCCATCAGGTGCAGCAGGTGGTAATTGCCTGTGGCAAGGCGATACCGGCTCAGGCTCCACTCGTTCTCGCGCCGGGCGCAATCCGGGCACAAAAGCCCCGGCGTTGGCCGCCCGCACAGCGGGCACACCGGCGGAAACAGCAGGCTTTTTCCATACAGATTCATACGGTGCTTCCCTTTTGCTTTTCCTCACAGATCATATCCGCCAGGCAGGAATAGCGCAGGTTTTGCTGGCGGTTGGCCACCATGGTTTGCAGGGTGGTGCGCTGGCCTGCGATCACACACAGCCTGCGGGCACGGGTGACGCCCGTATACAAAAGATTGCGGTAGCACAGCTTGGCGGGCACCTCGGCTGCCGGGATCACCACCACCGGAAACTCGCTGCCCTGACTTTTGTGAATGGTCACAGCGTAGGCGGGCTCCAGCTCCGGCAGATGCTCGGCCGGATAGACATACTTTTTGTCGTCCATCTGCACCGTAAGGCTGCGGGTAGACAGATCCACCTCTGTGATGATGCCCATATCGCCGTTGTATGCCCCCACACCGGCTTCGCCGCCGTCGCGTTCAAAGGGGATATCGTAGTTGTTGCGGATCTGCATCACCTTGTCGCCCTTGCGGAAAATGCGCTCGCCGGGCAGCTGCAGCTCTGGCTTATCCGGCATGGGCGGGTTTAAAAGCTGCTGCAAACAGCGGTTCAGCGCCGCCGCCCCCGCCGGGCCCACCTTGGTGGGGCACAGCACCTGAATATCCCGCACCGGATCGATGCCGTAGCTGTTGGGCAGGCGCGCGCTCACAAGGTCGCCCACCAGCTTCTGGCAGGCAAGGCCGCCGGCCTCCAAAAAGAAAAAGTCATCCTCGCGCTTGCCCTTTACGGGCATTTCTCCCTCCACAATGCGGTGGGCGTTGGTGATGATCAGGCTTTTTTCCGCCTGACGGAAAATTTCGGTAAGACGCACGGTGGGCAGAATGCCGCTGCGGATCGCCTCGCCCAGCACATTGCCCGGCCCCACGCTGGGCAGCTGGTCGATATCGCCCACCAGAATCAGGCGGCAGCTGTATTTTAAGGCGTTCAGAAGTGCCTGAAACAGCTTGCAGTCCACCATGCTCATTTCGTCCAGAATCACCACATCCACCTTCAGGCGGTTCTTTTCGTTGTGTACAAACCGCACCTCGCCGCTGGAATAATCCACCTCCAACAGACGGTGGATCGTGCTGGCCTTGTGGCCGGTCACCTCGCTCAGGCGCTTGGCGGCACGGCCCGTGGGGGCGCACAGCGCCACACGGTCATACCCGTTTTCCAGCAGGGCCAGAATGGCGTTGATGGCTGTGGTTTTGCCGGTGCCCGGGCCGCCGGTGAGCACCATGATGTTGCTGGAAAGCGCGGTTTCCATGGCTTTTCGCTGCAAGGGCGCATAGGAAAACCCCTGCGCGAATTCCAGCGCGCGAATGTTTTGCTCCAGATCCTTGGGCGGCTCGGGGCTGGAGGAAGCCAGCATGGCCAGCCGAAACGCGATCTCGCGCTCGGCCAGCAAAAGATCCGGCAGATACAGATACACCTGTTCCTCCCGCACATAGGCGCCGATCTCCCGCTGCTCGATGGCCGCCGTGAGCTGTTCGTCCACCGTTTCGGGGGACACCTTGATAAAATCCGCCGTGGTGGCCACCAGTTGGCGGCGCGGCAGGCAGGTGTGGCCGTTGCCCGCATTGCGGCGCAGCACATAGATCAGCGCGGCCCACACGCGCATACTGCCCTCCTGCGCCAGCTGCAGCTCTGCGGCGATCATATCGGCCTGCGCGAATTTCATAAAAAGCGGTTCTCCGCACAAAAGATACGGATTTTGCGACAGTGCCTCTATGGTTTTTGGGCCAAACGCCCGAAACACATTCACGGCCTGCTGGGCCGAAATGCCATACTGCGCCAGCCACGCCACCACCTCACGCACGCCGAACATACGCCGAAACTCGCTGGAGATTGCGTTGGCCTTGTCGGGGGTGATGCCCTTCACCTCGGTAAGGCGGGCGGGCTGCTCGGCAATGATCTGCAAAATATCCGCGCCGAAATGCTTCATCAGCTTTTTGGCCGTAGCCGGGCCCACATAGGGCAGCGCACCGCTGCTCAGATAGGCCAGCGTGGCCTGTTCATCCTGCGGCATACTGGCCTGGCACGACTGCACCTTAAACTGCTCGCCGTGTGTGGGGTGGGTTTCCACCCAGCCGTAGGCCACGATGCTTTCCCCCACATACACTTCGCCCATGCTGCCGGCCGCCACCATGTAATCATCGCCCGCGCACACTTCCACCACGCTGTAGCCCGTATCGCGATTTTCGTAAATCAAACGATCTACGGTTCCTTCCAGCTTTTGCAATTCCCTGTTCATGGCAGCGTGTTTCCTCCCGGCTTGCTTATGGCATTCATAATAGTATTATAGCAAAGCTTTTCCCCTGCGAAAAGGGCGAAAGCGCAAAAAAGCTGCCGCGCAGCTCTTTTTGCAAAAAGCGCACGGCAGCGATGCAGTTGTTTGTTTACAGGGCAGCGCGCAGGGCATCCACCTTGTTGGTTTTTTCCCATGCAACACCCAGATCCTCGCGGCCCATGTGGCCGTAGGCAGCGGTTTTGCGGTAGATGGGCTTGCGCAGGTCCAGCTCGCGGATAATGGCGGCGGGGCGCAGGTCAAACACCTTGCGCACAGCAGCCTCGATAGCATCGTCGGCCGCCTTGCCGGTGCCGAAGGTATCCACCAGAATGCTTACGGGCTCGGCCACGCCGATGGCGTAGGCCAGCTCCACCTCGCACTTGTCGGCAAGGCCGGCAGCCACGATGTTCTTGGCCACCCAGCGGGCAGCATAGGCAGCGCTGCGGTCCACCTTGCTGGGGTCCTTGCCGCTGAAAGCGCCGCCGCCGTGGCGGGCATAGCCGCCGTAGGTGTCCACAATGATCTTGCGGCCGGTCAGGCCGGAGTCACCCTGCGGGCCGCCGATCACAAAGCGGCCGGTGGGGTTGATGTAATACTTGGTGTGCTCGTCCAGCAGCTCGGCGGGAATGGCGGCACGGATCACATTTTCCATAATGTCAGCGTGCAGCTTTTCGTTGCTCACCTCAGGGCTGTGCTGGCTGGAGATGACCACGGTGTCCACGCGAACGGGCTTGCCGTCGTCATATTCCACCGTCACCTGGCTTTTGCCGTCCGGACGCAGATAATCCATCAGGCCGCTCTTGCGCACCTCCGTAAGGCGCTTGGAAAGCTTGTGTGCCAGGCTGATAGGCATGGGCATCAGCTCGGGGGTTTCGTTGCAGGCATAGCCAAACATCATGCCCTGGTCGCCCGCGCCGCCCACTTCATCGTTGGTGCCCAGCGCAATGTCGGCGCTCTGGGCGTCAATGCTGGTGATCACACCGCAGGTTTCGGCATCAAAGCCGTATTTGGCACGCACATAGCCGATGTCTGCGATCACGCTGCGGGCAATGGCGGGGATATCCACATAGCACTTGGTGGTGATCTCACCCATCACGTGTACAAGGCCGGTGGTGCAGGTGGTTTCGCAGGCCACACGGGCATCGGGATCTTCGGCGAGAATGGCGTCCAGCACAGCATCGCTGATCTGGTCGCAAATTTTGTCGGGATGTCCTTCGGTAACGGACTCCGAGGTAAACAGGGATCTACGCATAGTTTGTCTCCTTTTCGGTTGTGGCCGCACAGTGTGCCGCCGGGGAAAATAACAGGTTCAGAAAGCGCAACTCGTCGGAAACAAAAAAACTCGCAGCCGAAAGGCAGCGAGCGTATCAACGCTTATCTTCCGGTTTCCCGCAGGATTTGGCACCTTGCCGTTATGGCAGGTTGTCGGGCTTCACAGGGCCTGTTCCCTCAGCCGCTCTTGATAAGTTGCTATTCTGTTTTTGTATCCAATATAATAACACAACGCCCCGGCTTTGTCAATGAGCAGTTTTGACAAAGCCCGGGGCGCTGCTGCGGATGAGATATAAGATGGAGTTTTCGGGCATTGCCCGATGAGTTACTTGCGGCCGTGCAGAATGGGGCTGAGCGGCTTGTAAATCAAGAAGCACAGCAAAGCGTCCACCATGCCCTTTGCAAAGGTGAAGGGCACATTAAAGGTGACCAGGCAGGCCAGCAGGCCGTTCACATTGGGGTTGATGGCCTGATACATTCCGATGATCGCTTCCAGCGGCAGGTGATACATCACCACATAGGCGGGATACACCACAAAATAGTTGTAGGGCAGGCTTACCAGCGCCATGATCAGCGCACCGGCCACTGCGCCGATGATAGCACCCTTGCGGGTTTTGTTTTTCTTGTACACGATACCGGCCACGCCCACAAACAGCGCGCCCATTACAAAGTTGAACAGTTCGCCCACTGCAGCGGTGCTGGTGCTGGGCAGCTTGATCAGGTTTTTGATCAGGCACACGGCAATGCCCGAAAGCGGGCCGTAGGCAAAGCTGGCAATCAGTGCCGGCAGCTCGGAAATGTCCATTTTGATAAAGCCGGGCATAATGGGAATGGGAAATTCCATATACATCAAAATGGTGGCCACTGCTGCCAGCATGGCAGTTCCGGTAAGTGCGCGGGTGCGTTTGGTTGCTTTTGTCATAGGTTTTCTCCTTCGGGCAGGTTGGCTGCCCCCTCAATTTTTTTTGAAGGCCGATCCATGGTTTTGGGCTGCGGGAGAAATGCCGATACAAAACAAAACGCCCCTACCACGCCAAAAAAAGGCGCAATAAGGGCGAAACGAATCTAAAGTGGCTATACCGCCGCCGTTTCTTCCATCCGGACTATACCGTCGGCTTCGGAATTTCACCGAATCAGCACCCGGCAGATGCCGGATGGTCGCGGGCTGTACAGCGCATGGCTGCTCACCGCCGGTGGGGAATTTCACCCCGCCCTGAAACAGACTTCATAATATGTATTATACTCTCTTTTCAGGAGTTTGCAATATGAAATTTTTGTGCAGCATGGATTTTTGGCAAAAACTATGGTATGATTTGGGCAAAACATACCCATGCGAGGCTTTTATGAATTCTATTCTTTCCGATTCCGATCTGCAAAAAACGGTGGCTCTGTTTGGCTTTTCCGTTTCTGTGCGATACATTGCCGCTGCGGTGCTGGCAGTGCTGGCAGTGGCAGCCTGTGCGCTGCTGCGCAAAATCATTTTTCCGGCGCTGGCCCGCTATGCCGAGCGCCGCAGCCGCCCGGGCTGGAAGATCTTATTCAACGGTTTTGCGCACCCGGTCAGCTTTTTGGCGCTGCTTACGCTTTTGTGGAGCGCGCTGAACTGCCTGAAACCCCCGTTTTTGGCCCTGCTTTCCCCCGTGTTCCGCAGCGCCTGCATCCTGCTGCTGGCCCGGGGCCTGTGGGCCAGCAGCCCGGTGTGCAGCATTATGCTGCATCAGTTTGCGCCTGCTTCCAGTGACACCGGCACGCTGAACACCATCGACAGCTTTTTAAGCAATATCTGGAAAGCGCTGATCACCGCTTTTGCCGCCATCAGCACGCTGGATCTGTTTGGCTTTAATGTGAGCAGCCTGATCACCGGCTTGGGCCTGATCGGCCTGACGGTTTCGCTGGCCGCGCAGGATTCCGCCGCAAACTTTTTCTCGGGTTTGGTGATCGTGCTGGAGCGCCCCTTTACCGTGGGCGACTGGGTGGTGATCGGCGGCACCGAGGGCACGGTAGAGCAGGTTTCCTTCCGCTCCACACGCCTGCGCACAGCCGACGGTGCGCTGGTCACGCTTTCCAATCGCAGCGTGTGCAGCGGTGTGATCGAAAATTACAACCGCCGCGAAACGCGCCTGTTTGATTTTATTTTGGGTGTCACCTACTCCACCACCCGCGCCCAGCTGGAACAGCTGATGGCTGATGTGGAGGCCATGCTCAAAGCCAACCCGCACGTGCTGGAAAACACGGTGCAGGTAAAGGTGAAAGCCTTTGGCGACAGCAGCATCGACATTTGGATCCGTGCCCAGATCGACACCCCTCAGCTGGCCGACTTCAACGCCGTGCGAAACGATTTGAACCTATCTCTGATGGATGTGATGGAGAAAAACGGCTGCTCCTTCGCCTTTCCCAGCACCTCGATCTATGTGGAGCAAACTGCCCCTGCCGCACAAAAATAATTTTTTTCAAAAGGCATCGCCCCGCGCGCTTTTTTGCAGCACACGGGGCGATGATTTTTTTATTTTTTCCCCTGCAGCTCCCGCAGTGCCCCCAGCGGACCCTTGCGGCGCAGCGGCTCCAGGGCATTTTCGCTCAGATACGCCCACACCTCACGCTTTAAGCGCCGCAGCTTCAGCTGTGCGCCCTCGCCTGCCAGTTTTTCCAGCGACACCCATACCAGCCGCTTGGTGTTCTCGTCCAGGCTTTCATAGGCCTTCAGCATGGCGGGCAGGCTGCGCACAATGCCTTCGTCCCGCAGCTCGGTGGTGGTGGTAGCACCGCTGCCCGTTAAAATTTCAAACAGGGCGTTGGTCAGATCCCGCAGCTGTTCCTCGGTGAGCGAGCCCACCAGCCCGCGCAGCATCTGTTCGTTGAGCTCCAGCTCCTCCGATTTTTCCACCGCGGGCACAAATTCGTTTCGCATCACCTGCCAGCTGAAGGCATCGTGCTGCAAAATGCCCTTTTGCTGGCTGCACACGATCTTGTAATCTTCGGGGTGCTCCAGCAGCATACCGATAATGGATTCCTGCGGCACAATGCTGTGAATGCGGCTTTGCAGGCGGCGGTATGCCGGGCCCTCATAGGCGTGCTCACGAAAACCCGGGCCGTCGTTGCTGTATACTGCCGTGATCCTTTCGGCCAGCTCCTCCGGTGCGTTGAGCGCCGCATACAGCGCCAGATTGCCGCCCTTGGAATGCCCGCCCAGCATCAGCGGGCGGCCCGGATGTGCGGCGGCCATCTGCAGCAGATATTCCAGTGCCATGTGCTGGGCAGGCACGGATTCCATATAGCTCAGATTAAAGTCCTCTTTCCAGCCGATCAGGGTATCGTCGGTGCCGCTGTAGGCCAGATAGATGCCGCTTTGCCCCAGATCGAATGCGGTGGCCGCAAACTGCGTTTCCGCCTTTTCGTCCACCATCTGCACGGGCGTGAGCACCTGCACGCCGCCAAAACGCTCGCTTTGGGCCGCCGCGCGCAGCAGCGGGCAAAGCTTGTCGGCCTGAAACAGCGCCACATTTTCAATAATTTCTCCGCGGCCCTGTGCCAAAAACAGGCGTGCCGCCTCACGCAGCGCCAGCCCCTGATCGGTGGCGATGCCCTGAAAATCCATATAGGCCAGCTCGCTGAAGATCAGGTTATCCACTTCGTTGAAGGGCGATGTGGAAAACGCAATGTCTCCGCGCCAGTCAAGGTAATCCAGAATCGATGCCATGCTGCAAAACTCCCCTTTTGCACAGGCAGCAGCCCCGGTTTTCACCATAGCGGCGGCCGGGGCATCGTGTGCCGCCATAAAAATATGCTCCCGGCCGGGGGTTATGCGGGCCGGGCGGCCCGCCCCTCGCCGGGAGCGCTGTTATTTTGCAAATTCAGCAGGTCTTTCTCAGTAAAGCCCTGCAATGATCTCTACGCACTTGTCAATGCCCAGCCGGCCGGCATCCAAGGCCACATCGTAGTTGTTGATGTCGCCCCAGGTTCTGTCGGTGTAATACTGGTAATAGCTGATGCGGCGCTTATCCTTGTCACGCAGGCGGCGCTCGGTGGGCACTTCGGTTTCGCCGTAAACCTCCACAATACGCTTGGCGCGCTGCTCAAAGCTGGCATGGATAAACACCCGCAGGCAATCGGCCTGATCTTCCAGAATGGCATCGGCGCAGCGGCCCACGATCACGCAGCTTTCCTTTGCGCCCAGCTCCAGGATCATGCGCTTTTGGGCGATCCACAAACGATCCTGATTGGTGAGAGGGTCAAACCCGGTGCCAACATTCAATGCGCTGGCCAAACGGCTGCCAAAGGGGCGATATTCACTCTCATTTTTAATGTATTCCTTGGCAAATCCGCTTTCCTCGGCAAGGCGTTCGATCAATTCATGGTCATAGCAGGGAATGCCCAGCTTTTTTGCAACTTCGCGGCCCACGGTGCGGCCACCGCTGCCAAACTGACGGCTGATCGTAATGATACGGTTTTTCATATAAAAACTCCTTTCCGGATTCGGCGTTCCTGCCCAAAGAACCTTTCTGAAAATTTATCGCTGGTTCTTTAGCTTTATTATAGCGCAATTTACCAAAAAAGAAAAGAGATTTATTGAAAAAACTGGTCAAGAGCGTTAGATACCGCATAGCTGCACCGCACAAAAGGCCAGATACAGCCCCAAAAGCACCCCGCCCTGCCAGCGGCTACCTTTTTGCTGCAGCACCGCCGGAAGGCATAAAACCGCCATAGCCAGCAGCATCAGCGGAAAATCCACCCAGCGCGCCAGATTCAGCCCCATGCCTGCGGCGCTTTGCGGCACGGCATAGGGCTTTAACACCGCCGACAGCCCGCTGACCAAAGTAAGGTTTAACAGATTGGCCCCCAGTATATTGCCCAGCGAAAGCGCAGCATGGCCCCGCGCAAGGCTGATGAGCGCCGTGGTGAGCTCAGGCAGGCTGGTGCCCAGCGCCACAAATGTAAGGCCGATCACGGATTCCGGCACGCCCACGGTCTGGGCGATCAAAATGCCGTTATCCACCAGAAGATCGGCCCCCACGGCCACCAGCGCCGCTGAAAGCCCCAGCCGCAAAAAGCGTATCGGCAGCGCCGTGCCATCCTGTGCCGGGGCTGTTTGCGGGGGCGGGGTGTGCATTTCGCTCACCGAAAGCAGCAGATACACCCCCAGCAGTATCAGCAGCACCGCACCGATGCTGCGCGAAAACCAGCCGCTTGTATACAGCGTTACGCCAAACACAGCAGCAGCCGTAAAGAAAAACAGCATGGGCAGCCGCAGGGCTTTTCCGTTTGCCGCGCCGGGCTGCGCCAAAAGCGCAATGCCGCCGATCAGTGCGGCGTTGCAGATCACCGAGCCCACCGCGTTGCCATAGGCTATTTCGCCGTGCCCGCCCAGCGCCGAGCCTGCCGAAACCATTACCTCGGGCAAAGTGGTGCCCAGCGAAACAACGGTTGCCCCGATCAGCGCCTGCGGCATTCGCAGCCTGTGCGCAATGGCGGCGGCCTGCTCCACAAACTGCCCGCCGCTGCGGATCAGCAGCATCAGCCCCAAGCAGAACAGCAAAACCGGAACTAACATTTTCTCATCCCCTTTTTTTGGGCCAAGGGGCTTTTTTTGCGCCAAAACGCGGTCTGCCCCCGGCAGCCTGATACCAAAGTATAGGCTTGCCGGGGGCAGATTATACCAGCTGATTTTCCGGTTTGGGGCATTTTTGTGTACCGCCGTGGGAAGAGCGCGGCGTTTTGGATCACGCCGCTTTGCGGCACGCAAGCAAACGCTTCAAAGCAAAAGCAGATCCGGTGTTACCAAGGGATCACGGCATACAGTGCCACAGCGGCCAGAGCGCCCAGAATGGGGCCTGCCAGAGGCACAACGACATAGTCCCAGTTGGAAGAGCCCTTGCCCTTGATGGGCAGAACGCTGTGAGCCATGCGGGGGCCAAGGTCACGCGCAGGGTTCAGAGCGTAGCCGGTCAGGCCGCCCAAAGACATACCAATGGAAACGATGATGCCGAATACCATAAACTTTTCCACGCCTGCCACAGTGCCGGCGGGAATGCCCTTAATGGCAAATACCAGAACGAAGGTAGCAACTGCTTCGCAGAAGATGTTGCGGCCCTTGCTGGGAACGGAAGCGCTGGTGGAGAAAACGCCCAGCTTGGTGCCGGCATCTTCGGTGGCGTCGAACTGGCCCTTGAACATAGCATATACAATGCAAGCGCCCACAAAGGCACCGGCAAACTGCGCAATAATGTAGCCGGGCACCTGCGACCAGGGCATAGAGCCATCGGCGGCCAGTGCAATGGTCAGTGCGGGGTTAAAATGCGCACCGGAGGCTGCGCCGAAAATAAATGCAGGCACCATAACGGCAAGGCCCCAAGCCAGTGTGATCTGCACAGGGCCTGCGCCCTTCATGCCGGATTTATTCAGGGTGACATTGGCAACTACGCCGTCGCCCAAAAGAATCAGCAGCAATGTGCCTAAAAATTCAGCAATATACGGTAACATAATATTCCTCCTTCACATTTGCTCGCCCGCTGCTCTGCGGCACTGCCGCCCTGAAAAAGAGAAAAACGGGAGGCAGTGCCGAAAAGCAGCCATCGGGGGGATCACGCTAAAATCCAAAAGCGAAGCTGCTTTGGGGCTTACTCTTCGTCCTTAGCCCAGCCATATACGCAGCGCACGGCTTTGTTCCAGCCTGCAACGCGCTTGTTGCGGTCTTCCTCAGAGATCTCGGGGTTAAACACCTTGTCGATGCTCCAGTTGCGGATCACATCTTCCTTGCTGGTCCAGTAGCCAACGGCCAGGCCTGCCAGATAGGCAGCGCCCATAGCGGTGGTTTCCACACAAACAGGGCGATGTACGGGAGCCTGAATAATATCAGACTGGATCTGCATCAGCAGATCGTTGGCCGAAGCGCCGCCGTCCACCTTCAGGGCTGCCAGCTCGATGCCGGAATCCGCCTTCATGGCCTGCAGAACATCGTTCACCTGATAGCACAGGCTGTCGAGGGTTGCGCGGATCACATGATACTTGTTCACGCCGCGGGTAAGGCCCAGAATAGCGCCGCGGGCATAGGGATCCCAATGGGGTGCGCCCAGACCGGTGAAAGCGGGCACCACATAGCAACCGTTGGTATCCTTTACCTTCTTGGCAAAATACTCAGAATCGGGGGCAGAATCCACCAGACGCAGCTGGTCGCGCAGCCACTGAATGGCCGAGCCTGCCACAAAGATCGAGCCTTCCAGTGCATACTCAACCTTGCCGTCCAGACCCCATGCAATGGTGGTGACCAGACCGTTTTTAGAGAATACGGGCTTTTCGCCGGTGTTCATCAGCATAAAGCAGCCGGTGCCGTAGGTGTTCTTGGCCTCGCCGGGGTTAAAGCAGGTTTGGCCGAACAAAGCGCTCTGCTGGTCGCCTGCTGCGCCGGAAATGGGAATGCTGCCGCCGAACAGATCTTCGGTGGTTTCGCCGTATACGCAGCTGCTGGGGCGAACCTCGGGCAGCATGCAGGCGGGAATGTTCAGCTCTTTCAGGATTTCCTCGTCCCACTTCAGGTCAATGATGTTGTACAGCATGGTGCGCGAAGCGTTGGAGTAATCCGTCACATGAACCTTGCCGCCGGTCAGCTTCCAGATCAGCCAGGTTTCCACGGTGCCAAACAGCAGCTCGCCCTTTTCGGCACGCTCGCGGGCACCTTCCACATTTTCCAAAATCCAGCGGATCTTAGTGCCGGAAAAATACGGGTCGATCACCAGGCCGGTCTTGGCGCGGTATTTTTCTTTTAAGCCTTTGGCCACCAGCGAATCGCAATATTCAGCGGTGCGGCGGTCCTGCCAAACGATGGCGTGATACACGGGCTCGCCGGTATTTTTATCCCAAACGATGGTGGTTTCGCGCTGGTTGGTGATACCAATGGCCGCAATATCGGCAGCAGTAGCATTCAGCTTAGCCAAAGCCTCAGCGGCAACGGCATACTGCGTAAGCCAGATCTCAATAGCATCATGCTCTACCCAACCGGGTTTGGGGAAGTACTGGGTGAACTCCTTTTGTGCCACACTGCACATTTCGCCTTTTTCATTAAACAGAATGCAGCGGTTGGAAGTTGTGCCGGCGTCCAATGCCATAACGAATTTTGCCATACAGTTCATTCCTCCTTCAATTATGCGGCGGTTTCGGCTGCGGCGCTTGTTCGCCCGTGCCTTTGGCCGCTTGGGTTTGCCGGGCTCTTCCCGGCGGTGGTTTACATCGATGCGCTTTCCATATATTGTCTATATTCTATCTTTTCTTTCAACTTTCGTCAATCTTTTTGGCTATTTTTATCACAATTCCTGGTCACATGTGAACTTTTGTCTTTTTTCTCGTACTTTGTCACCCTGAACTGCCTTGTCATTTAAGCTCCTGCTTTCATGCCTACAGCTTGTCTTTTTTGCCTATGCCCCATTGGTATGCCGCCGCCCAGCGCGCTTAGAACTGCCGCCGTATTTTTTTGGCAATACCGCATCATTCTAAGTGCCGATGCAGCGTGCGAGAAGTGCAATCTGCTTCGCAGCCGCGGCAGTGGTGCTTAAGCCATTAGGCGGGAATTGTGCGGTGTTGCCTTAAGTAAACACAAAAGAACCAGCCGCTGCACGGAGTTTCTTGCAGCGGCTGGTTCTTTATAAATTTTCTTATGCGTCCAATAAGATCTTTAAGTCCTGCTCAGGGGTGTTGATTCCGGCAATACCGAATTTTTCGACCAGTACCCTGGCAACGCCGGGGCTTAAAAAGGCGGGCAGGGTCGGCCCCAGGTGAATATTCTGAATGCCCAGCGAAAGCAGCGCCAGCAAAACGATCACGGCTTTCTGCTCGTACCAGGCAATGTTATACACAATGGGCAAGTCGTTGATGCTTTCCAGGCCGAACGCCTTTTGCAGTTCGAGCGCAATCACGGCCAGCGAATACGAGTCGTTGCACTGCCCGGCATCCAGCACGCGGGGTATGCCCTCGATTTCGCCCAAGTCAAGTTTATTGTAGCGGAACTTGGCGCAGCCCGCCGTTAAAATCACGGTGTCCTGCGGCAGGGCTTTGGCAAAAGCCGTGTAATACTCGCGGCTGGCAAAGCGGCCGTCGCACCCGGCCATGACCACGAACTTTTTGATGGCGCCACTCTTGACCGCCGCGATGATTTTTTCTTTCAGCGCCAGTACCTGCGCGTGCGCAAAGCCCGCCGGGATCTTGCCCTCTTCCAGTTGCCGGGGCGGCGGGCAGTGCTTTGCCTGCTCGATTAAAGGCGAAAAATCCTTGTTGCCCATTTTGTCCTGCGTAATATGCACGCAGCCGGGAAAGCCTGCCGCGCCCGTGGTATACAAGCGCTGTTTATAGCTTTCGGGCGGCGGCACAATGCAGTTGGTCGTCATCAGAATAGGGCCGTTAAATGCCTCAAACTGCTCGCGTTGCTGCCACCATGAACCGCCGTAGTTTCCACGGAAATGTGGGTACTTTTTGAACGCCGGGTAGCTTTGCGCCGGCATCATTTCGCAGTGGGTATACACATCCACTCCCGTGCCGCTGGTCTGGTCAAGCAGCATTTTTAAATCGCGCAGATCATGCCCCGAAACCAGAATGCCCGGGTTCTGCCCCACGCCCAGCTCCACCTGGGTCATCTCCGGGTTGCCGTAGGTGTCGGTATTGGCTTTATCCAAAAGGGCCATGCACTTTACGCCATAACTGCCGGTTTCGAGTGTGAGTGATACGAGTTCTTCTGCCGTCCGGGAATCGTCCAGCAGCGCCGCCAGCGCACGCGGCACAAAGGCATCCACCTCTTCGCTGTGCAGCCTTAAATGATTGGCGTGCTGGCTGTAAGCTGCAATACCCTTGAGCCCGTAGGTGATGAGCTGCCGCAGCGAAACAACATCGGCATTGGCCCCCACGGTAACGCCCACCTGGGCTGCTTTGGCCGCGTATTCCTCGTGCGGGGCATTCCAGAATGCCGCCGCAGGCAGCCCGCCGGAAGATTTGACCTGCTGCAGCAGATATTGCTTCAGGCTCAGTGTTTCCTGAATGGATTCCAGAATCGCGGCATCGTCAAAATTGGAATTTGTGATCGTGATAAATAGATTGCGGTAAATCTGCTCGGCCACTTCCGGTTCCGGCGGCAAATTTTCGAGCCGCAATTCCTGCACGACCGCGCCCAGACCTTTTGTAACATACACCAGCAGATCCTGCCAGGCAGCAGTGCCCGGCTGCTTACCGCACACGCCCACTTGCGTGCATCCAATGCACCCGGCTGCTTCCTGGCACTGGTTGCAAAACATTTTTTGCTCCATGGTTGAATGTCCTCGCTTTTCTTTTTGTATTTTGGGTTACTCCCTCAAGAGTATTCTCTTAAAAAGTAAAAGGCATTCAAAATCCCCCTGCCGTTTTGTGCGGCAGAGGGCGCAGTTGATTATCTTTTTTATATAGAACCAATTCCGGCGCTGTTCCGTCTTTTTCGTAGGTAGCTACCAGAATAAACTCCCTATCCGCCAATACGCCGAAAACGCGCTCACCGCCGAATTCACATTCCAGCTGATTGTCCAGGTAAGTTTTTTCGTCATCCAGAAATTTTACCATTTTGCCATACAGTTTATTCCTTCTTCCATTGTGCGGCGGTTTCGGCTGCGGCGCTTGTTCGCCCGTGCCTTTGGCCGCTTGGGTTTGCCGGGCTCTTCCCGGCGGTGGTTTACATCGATGCGCTTTCCATATATTGTCTATATTCTATCTTTTCTTTCAACTTTCGTCAATCTTTTTGGCTATTTTTATCACAATTCCTGGTCACATGTGAACTTTTGTCTTTTTTCTCGTACTTTGTCACCCTGAACTGCCTTGTCATTTAAGCTCCTGCTTTCATGCCTACAGCTTGTCTTTTTTGCCTATGCCCCATTGGTATGCCGCCGCCCAGCGCGCTTAGAACTGCCGCCGTATTTTTTTGGGGCAATATCGCATCATTCTAAGTGCCGATGCAGCGTGCGAGAAGTGCAATCTGCTTTGCAGCCGCGGTAGCGTTGCTTAAGCCGTCAGGCGGGAATTGGGCGGGGTTGCCTTAGCATATTGACGGGGCCCGCCTGCACCTTTATACTGAAAGCAGCAGCGGCGCAGGGAACAACCCGCGGCAATGCCTTTGCTTTAGAATGAGAGGTGCTTTTATCATGGATCGAATTTTAGCGGCTCTGCCTTGGGTGCTGTTGTGCCCGGCGGTGTGCATTTGGGTGCTGAAATGGCCTCGCCTTCACAAAGCCGGGGCACGGCTTGCCTCCGGCCTTGCGCTGGGGCCCATGCTGGGCGTTGTGCTGAACGGTATGCACTTGTGGCCAAGCAACATGACGGGCTTTGCCATAGGCGTTTTGTGGGGGCCGATCTTCACGGTGCTTTTCACAAAAAACCGCTCGTAAAACCGCATAAAAGCATCGCCGCCGCAACCTGCTGAAAAGCAGATCGCGGCGGCGATATTATTTTTTTCCATGGGCGGCAGTGCGTTTTCGCTCTTGTTTGCAGCGGTACATTTCACGAATGCACATAAAGATGAGCACAAAAAGATCAATGGCTGTTAGTACATAAAAATATCCGTTCATGGCAAACCGTTCCGTTTCTGAAAGGGTGCATTTGCGATCATCCGGCCGCAGCAGGGTGCAGCATTGCTGTTATCTGCGCAATTCGCACACCACCTCTATATGCTCCGTGTGCGGGAACATATCTACGGGCTGAATGGCGCGGGCTTTGTAGCCCTTGGCTGCAAACAGGGCCAGATCGCGGGCAAGGGTGGTGGGGTCACAGCTTACATACACGGCCTTTTTCGGGGCCATTTTTGCCAGCGCGGCAATAAATTCCGGGGTGCTGCCCGCACGGGGCGGGTCCAAAAACACCACATCGGGGCGCACGCCCTCGGCGGCCAGCTGCACCATGTATTCGGTGGCATCGGCACACAGGAAATGCGCGTTGTTCAAGTGGTTGCGGCGGGCGTTGGCCGTTGCATCCCGGGCAGCCGCCGGGTTCAGCTCAATGCCCAACACGCTTTTGGCCTTGGCTGCGGCGCACAGGCCGATGGTGCCAATGCCGCAGTAGGCATCGATCACGGTTTGCGTGCCGTTCAGCCCCGCAAACTCTATGGCCGTGCGGTACAGAATTTCGGTTTGCACGGGGTTCACCTGATAAAAGCTGCGGGCCGAAATGGCAAACTGCAGCCCGCACAGGGTGTCGGTGATGGTGCCGGGGCCAAACAGGATTTTTTCCTCGGTGCCCAGCACGGCGCTGGTTTTGCGCGGGTTGATGTTCTGCACCACCGTAACAAGATCTACGCCGCGCTTTTGGCATTCGGCGCGCAGGGCCGAAACAAAATTCCGGCTGCCCGGGAATTCTTTTCCTGGGGTAACGATGGCCACCAGCACCTGACCGCTGGTTTTGCCCACACGCACCACACAGTGCCGCAAAAGGCCGGTGCCGCGGTCTTCCTCAAAGGGCGGCAGGCGGCAGGCATTGGCGGCAGCGCGCACCGCCAGCACGGTTTGATCGGCGATCTTGTTTTGCAAAAGGCAGCTTTCCACCGGCAGCACACGGTGGGTGCCGCGGGCATAAATGCCGCTGGTAAGGCCCTTTCCCTGCGCTGCAAAGGTGGAGATCACCTTGTTGCGATAATGCCACGGGTCTTGCATGCCAAGGATAGGCCGCACCTTGGCAAACCGGCCCAAAAGCTTTTCCAGCCGTGCCTGCTTGGCAGCCAGCTGTGCAGCATAGGGCTGCGAAAGCAAAGGGCAGCCGCCGCAATGCTTTTTTTGCAGGGCACAGGTTTTCGGTTCGATTTTGTGATTTTGTTCCATGGTGGGCTGCTCCTGTTCGTGTTGCCTAAAATTTGTCAGAGCGATACCGCCGCCCGGGCCGCCGGGCGGAAATCGTGCGGTATTGCTTTGGGTTTATTATATCGTTTTTTGCACGCCACCGCAATGTGGGGGTGAATGCTTTTTTCTGCGCATAAAATATGATACAATATTTTTATACACCCTGCACACTGCGGCCTCATGGCCGCACCGGATAAGAAATGGAGAGAATGCACTATGAAGGTTCTTTTGATCAACGGCAGCCCCCACAAAAACGGCTGCACCTATACTGCCCTGGCCGAGGTGGCCGCCGAGCTGGAAAAAAACGGCGTGGAAACCGAGATCTTCCACATTGGCACCAAGCCCGTGGGCGGCTGTGTGGCCTGCTGGGCCTGCAAGCAGCTGGGCAAATGCGCTTTTGACGACACCGTAAACGAAGCCCTGCCCAAGCTGGCCGAGGCCGACGGCGTTGTGTTTGGCAGCCCCGTATACTATGCCTGTGCCAACGGCAGCATGCTGGGCTTTATGCAGCGCCTTTCCATTGCGGGCGGCCAGCACCTGCAGTTTAAGCCCGCCGCCATTGTGGCCAGTGCCCGCCGCGCCGGTACCACTGCCACGCTGGATGCACTGGCTAAAATTCCCGCCTATCACAATATGCCGCTGGTGAGCGGCTGCTACTGGCCCATGGTGCATGGTGCCAACGGCAAGGCCGAGGATGCCGCCCAGGATGCCGAGGGCCTGCAGACCATGCGCGCCATTGGCCGCAATATGGCTTGGATGCTGAAATGCATTGCGGCAGGCAAGGCCGCCGGTATTGAGCAGCCCGTGGCTGAGCCCAAGCAGTTTACCAGCTTTATTCGCTGAGCCATGCCCACGCTTACCGAACTGCGCGCACAGCTGTGTGCCCCTGTGCCCCCTGCCGATGCCGCTGTGCTGGTGCCGCTGGTGCAGCTTTCCTCCGGGCCTGCGCTTTTATACGAAGTGCGCTCGGGCAGCGTGCATCAGCCGGGGGAAATATGCTTTCCGGGCGGGCGGGTGGAGCCCGGTGAAAACCCGGTGGACACCGCCCTGCGGGAAACCTATGAGGAGATGGCGCTTGCGCCCCACTGCATCACGCTGACGGGGCTTTTGCCGGCAGACACCCTTGCGGGCGGCCGCCGGGTGCAGCCTGTGGTGGGCACACTGCCCGCCGAGGCCCTGCAGGAAATTTGCCCTGCCGATGCCGAGGTGGCCTCGTTTTTTACGGTGCCGCTGGCATGGCTGCGCGCCCATCCGGCCCGGTGGTACAACCATGTGCCCGGTGCCCCAGCCCCCGACACGCCGCCCATTTTGCAGGGCTTTTTCCAGCATTACGACCGCACTTTGCGCACACGCTACTGGGAGTATGACTCCCACGGCATCTGGGGGCTGACGGCGCGCATCACGCAGTCGCTGTTAGACACATTATAACAACCGCAAGGAGTTTTTTCATGGCAAGCCTTTATTTCCGCATTGAAAACGACACCGATCTGCACACCCTTTTGCAAACGCTGGAAGCCGAGTTTTCCGCCGCCCCTGCGCTGGACGATCAAACCCGCAACCAGCTGGGGCTTTTGGGCTCGCTGCTGCAAAAAAATATGGACGGTGAGCACACCCCCGCCCAGCGCGCCGTGCAGCAGGCACAGCTGCGCCAGCTTGCGGGCAGCATGCCCCTGCAAAGCATGGCCAGCGGCGAAAAGGCTTTGCTGGTGCAGCAGGGCGATTTTGCCGCACTGTACTGGGGCGACCGGATCCGCACCGACAATCTGGACGAACAGGTGCGCCGCTATGCCGCCCTGACCGGCCTGCCCGTGCTGGGCATCGGCGTATATCTGGGCTGTAACCTGACCCTGTGCGCCGCTGACAGTGAGCAGGACTGCGAGGCCTACTATTGGTTTGAGGAGGACGAGATCCAGCCCGGTGACGGTGCCGAGCTGTGCGAGGTGCTTCATCTGCCCGAAACCGCTGCCGCCCCGCTGGACGACGCTTTTGATGCCGAGGCTCTGCCGCAGCTGACAAGCGGCCTGGAAGCCGCGCTGGGCATTGCGCTGAGTCCCGACTCGCTTTTGCCCCGTTTGGGCTCTGCCGCCGTCGAATGGCCCGGCGCAAACTTTTACAAATTGTAATATTTTATTGCAATATTATATATTGTAGTAAAAAACGAAGCAGCCGCACGGAAAAGCGCTTTCCGTGCGGCTGCTTTATTTGGCTTGGTTTACCCCTCGGCAGCAGGCGGTTCGCTTTCGGCGGGGAGTTCTTCGGGGGCGGGCTCCGGTGCGGACACTGTGTATTCAAACACCGCGTTCGGGTATTCGGGGTCGATCTTATACGGGTTGCCGCCCACATAGGGATTGCGTTTGTTGTAGGCCGTGTGGGTGCGCAGATAGTCCACCCACGCCTGATAGCCCTGTGCGTTGTAGTGGATGCCATCCTTGGCGGCATACTCGGCGATCTGGTTGCCGTCGGGGCCTGTGAGCGCTTCCTGCAGGTCGATAAAATAGCAGCCCTTTTCCATGGCCAGCTGGGCCAGGCGGCAGTTGATCTGCTGAATACGGGCATTGTCCAGCCCGGGCTTGGCGCGCACCACATCGGCTGCCACGGCAGGGATCGCCTGCACATAATAGATCACGCCCTCGGGCAGGGCCTCCTTAAACATATCGATCATGGCGCTGTAGTAGGCTATAAAGCTGTCATCGTTGCCCACACTGACAAGGCTGTTGGTGCCCAGCAGCATATACACATAGTCGGGCTGGCTGGCCACCAGTGCATCCAATGCCACCTCCTGTGCGCCGTTTGCGCGGGTGAGGGTCATTTTATTCACGATCGCATTGGGGCCAATGCTCTTATAGGCGCAGTAATGCGCATTGGGCAGGCCCGTGGAATACAGCTCAAGGCCCTGGGTGAGGCTGTCGCCCACAAAGGTGGCGGTGTCAAAATACGAAAGCTCCACCGCCGGAACAGCCGGCAGGGCGTTCATGCGCCAATCGGGCGAATAGCGGGCGGCATCCAGGGTTTGCGCCACCGGTGTGCCCACATTCCACGCACTTTTGTTTACCGACTCCGCCGGGGAAGGCTGCTGCTGTGCCTCACTTTGGGCGGGCGCACTTTCCGGGGCCGTGGTGGGAACGCGTCCCCGCAGATTCATCGCCGCACCGGCAGCCCCCAGCAGGCCCACCGTGATCAGCGCTGCCAGGCACACGCGCAGCTGGGCGCGGCGCGCACGGCGGTGGCTGGCAATTTCGTAGGCACCCATGATTTTTTTTGCCATACTTGTTTTCCTCGCAATATCGCAAGGGGCGGCATCACCGCCCCCAGAAAAGTTTCGTTTCGGGCACCTTTTGCCCGGATCATATACAGTAATATTATAGGCCGTTTTGCGCCGCCGTGCAAGGCTTTTTGTGCGGTTTTGGGCTTGTATTCTTGACGGCATACGCCAAAGCCGCTATAATGATTGCAACATAGTTTTTAAAACCAGATGAAAGCCTTTGGCGGCTTTTATCACCGGGGCGTTATTACGCCCACGATATTTGTAGAACCGAGGTAATTGTGTATGGCTTCTTGGCTGATCGTTTCCGATTCCTGCTGTGAGATCCGCACCCTTGAAAACCCCGCTCCGGGGGTTTCGTTTGCTGTTGTACCCTTTAAAATTCGCGTGGGGAGCCGCGAATTCACCGACACCTCCATGCTGAATGTTTCCGAAATGATGGCCGCCATGGACAACTACAACGGTGCTTCCACCACCGCCTGCCCCAGCCCCGAGGAATATGCCCAGGCTTATCTGCAGGCCGACAATGTGATCTGCCTGACCATCAGCCAGAATCTTTCGGGCAGCTACAATGCCGCCTGCGTGGCGCGGGATATGGTGCTGGAGGAATACCCCGACAAGCGCATTGCCGTGGTGGATCTGCTTTCCTGCGGCGGTGAACTCGCCTCGACCATCTGGAAGATCAACGAGTGGATCGGCCAGGGGCTCGGCTTTGCCGAGGTTGTGGAAAAGGCCCGCGAGTACGGCAATGAAACGCATTTGATGTTCCTGCTGGCCAGCTTTGAAAACCTTGCCAAAAACGGCCGTGTGAACCGCGTGGTGGGCTTTATTGCAGGCAAGCTGAATATGCGTGTGCTGGGCCGTGCCACCGACACCGGCTCCATCGAGTTTTTCTTTAAGACCCGCGGAGAAAGCCGCGGCCTGGCCCGCATTCTGGAAGAGATGCAGGCCATGGATTACCACGGCCAACGCACCGTGGTGATCAGCCATTGCAACAACGCCGAGGGCGCCCACCTTTTGGAGCACGGCATTCACGAGCTGTGGCCCGATGCCCCCGTGGCCATTCTGCCCTGCGCCGGTTTGACCAGCTTCTATGCACAGGATAGGGGCATGATCGTTTCCTATTGATCTTGATAAGCACCGCGGCCCCCAGCCGCTCCGGATCTTCGGAGCGGCTGGGGGCCGCTTTTGTTCGTGCTGTTTTTATGGCAGCACCGCACAATTCCCGCTTGACGGCTTAAGCATCGTTCCGGCGGCTGCGGCACTTAGAATTATGCAGTATCGCCTTATGCTTCTTCCTGCTGTTCGCCCATTTTTTCCAGTCGGCGCTTCAAGCGCTCCTGCTGCTGGTGCTTTTGCTTGGTCCACTTTTGCAGCCCCTCCTGCGTGGGGGCTTCCAGACAGCGGGCAAAGTTCCAGTGCAGGCCGTCACGCCGGGCCAGCTTAAATCGGATGAACCATTTTTTGCCGCATTCGCATTCGGCCAGCGTGTAATAGCCGGTGTTGCCGCGCTTGAACCAGAATTCATCGGGGCTGAGCGCACGGCCGCAGTCCGGGCAGGGCGCGGTTTGCATTTCGGCATCATCGCGGAAGGTCTCCCGCTCCAGATAGCCAAAGAAATAGCGAATGTCGCGATAGTCACCGTCCGGGTCCGGGCAAAGGCTTTCCAGCATCTGTGCTTCCTCGGTGGGATATTCGGCCAGCCCTTTTTCCAGATCCAGCCTGCGGCACACATCCACGGTGTACAGCGCATCTGCCAGTGCATCGTGGAACGGGCGGCTTGTGGGGATCTCCAGCCGGGTCACAACGCTTTCCAGCGTCATGCCCTCGCCCTCTTTGCGGGGGAACTGGCTTAAAAATACGCGCTGCAGATCGTACCAGCGGTTCGGCCAGCTTTCATCCAGCTTGCACAGATACAGATTCTGCTTGAGTACGGGCACATCGTCCATGCCCCATTCGGCAAACGCAGCATCAGGGCCTGCCCAGCGCACAAACTGCTGCAGGCCCTCGCGAATGGGCACGCCCATATCCAGATCATTCTGGGTCATGCCGGTCACCTTGGCAATGTGGTGCTGCAGCTTTTTAAAAATGCGGGGCTTCAGATTGATGCGAAAGGTATCCAGCACATGGGCGTTTGCATCGATCTTCACTGCGCCGATCTGAATGATCTCGCCGCGCAGAGTTTGCTCGGTGCCGTGATAATCAAAGGTTTTCGGCTGATAGCCGATATTCCATTCCAGATCAAATACGATCAGATTCATATGTTTAAAGCTCATTTCTATTTCGAGATTCTTGCACTCCGCCTGCTTTCCGGCAAACGGCATGCCAATTTATTATACAGGATATATGCTGCAAAGAAAAGCCCTGCGGACTGATTTTTTCTCAGGTTCCGCAGGGCTTTGATGATTTTTCAGGGCTTTGCTGCCAGATCTGCATTCAGCGCGCTTAGGCAGGGTGCGCCGTTGCCTTAAAACAGCTCCTTGATCTCCTCGGTGGGGATCGGCTTGCGCGATGCCGTGTACTTAACGCCCATCATCACGGGTTTATAGCCGCGCTTTGCCTGGCGCAGCCCCGGCAGGCCAAGATCCTCCTCCCGGTTCACATACACGATCTGCGGAGCAAAGGTTTTCACAAATTCACGGTTGATCATCTGATAGGCGCCGTCGATCGTGCCGTCGGCTTTTTCGATCTGCACCACCATGGTATCGGGGCCGCTTTGGCAGCCCAGCGTAAACGCAATGATCCTGCCGTCCAACCGCAGAATGCCGCCCTGCATCTGCAGCTGGGCAAAATGATCTATGGCAATGCGCACAGCACAGGTTTCACCATGGAAATCCGCGGTACACATATGGTCATTCTTTTGGCCCCATTCCAGATGAAACGCATAGGCTTCGGCCTTGTTTTGCTCGGTGATGGCCTCAAAGGACCAGCGGCCCTCATAGGCATTCTGAAAACGGTTGGCCAGATTACGCTTGGTTTGCAGCTTAGAGCCCGAAAGCGTTTTGAGCTTTTCGGCAAGGTAGATATAATCCCACGCATCCTCGCTGGTTTCGTACACATAGCGGTCCGGCAGGGCTTTCTCGAGCTTTTCCTTCATGCCCTCGGAGATCGAGCACATCAAAAAGGGCATGCCCAGGCTTTGGGCATCCTGTTCCAGCAGAGCCACCGCCTCGGCCAGATCTCCCTGCCCGATGGGGGCCAGCCATGCATAGCTGCCGTCCATGCGGCTTTGCATACGCAGCAGGCAATAGTCCTTCCAAAAGGCGATTTGGGTGTTATAGTGGCCGCGCCAGATAAAAATATCCGCAAAGCAGTGTTCACACAGGCGGTCATTTTCCAGTGCGGTCAAACGATCCACCACGGGCTTATCGGCAAGAGTAAGTTCGCGGAAAGTCAGCATAAATCCTCAATTCTATTATTTTGTTTGATATGGTCGCTGTTATTTTGTGCAAAAAATCTGTTTTCAGTCCCCCCGGCAGGCACATTTACAGTGCGCTGCCCGCCATGGCATCGGGAATGTGATGCTCCACACGGGGCGTTTCGCCGTACAGCTCCATGGGCTGCACCGGGGCATTTTTTTGCTGCAGGCGCTCACGCGCCACCGACAGCATCAGCTTGATGCGGTTTTCCTGATTCACCCGGGTGGCGCTGGGGTCATAGTCAATGGGGGTAATATTAGAGGTGGGGTGCATGGCGCGCAGGCGGTTCACCATGCCCTTGCCCACCACATGGTTGGGCAGGCAGCCAAAGGGCTGTGCGCACACAATGTTTTCGTAGCCGCTCTCGATCAGCTCGATCATTTCGGCGGTCAGCAGCCAGCCCTCGCCCATTTTGGCCCCCATGCCGATCACGCCTTTCGGCAGGGTTTTCAGCACGGCAAAGCGGGCGGGTGCATGGAAGCCGTTTTCCGAAAGCGCCTTGCCGGCGGCGATCTCGATGCCGTCCAGATAGCGCAGCAGCAGGTTCATCACTCTGCGGGTGTTTGCCTTGCCGCCGTACAGCGTTACATCCTCGCCCATGTTGAAAATACAGTACTCCAAAAAGCCCATCAGGCCGGGCATATTCACTTCGCAGTCTTCCGATTCCAAAAACTTTTCCAGCTCGTTGTTGCCAAGAGGGCTGTATTTTACATAAATTTCGCCCACAATGCCCACCTTTACCTTGGGCACACGGTTCAGCGGGATCGAAGCAAAATCACGGCAGATCACAGGGAACTGCTTTTTCATGTCCCGCGCGGAATAGTTGCAGTCGGCCTTCATCCATTTCTGGCAGGCTGTGATCCACTTTTCGGTCATGGCCAGCGTGTCGCCCTCATGCACCTCGTAGGGCTTGCACTGGTTGCGCAGCGCCATGATCAGATCGCCGTAGAAAACGCTGGCCAGGGCCTTGCGGGCCAGCTTGAGCGTGAGCTTAAAGCCGCTGTCTTTTTCCAGGCCGGAAAAATTCAGGCTTGCCACGGGCACCTGCGGATAGCCCGCCTTCACCAGTGCCTTGCGCAGCAAATGGATATAGTTGCTGGCGCGGCAGCCGCCGCCGGTTTGGGTGATCAGCAGCGCCGTGCGGTCCAGATCATACCTGCCGCTGTTCAGTGCATCCAAAAACTGGCCGATCACCAAAAGGGCCGGATAGCAGGTGTCGTTGTGAACATATTTTAACCCCAGCTGCGCCACTTCGCTGCCGCAGTTGTTCAGGATCTCCACTTTATAGCCTTCTTTTTCCAGCGCCGCCTTTAAAATGCGGAACTGCAGAATGGCCATGTTGGGGATCAGGATGGTGTGGGTCTGCTTCATTTCCTTGGTGAACTTGGGATAATTGTATTCCATGGGTTCAGCACTCTCCCTTCCGGCGCAGCTCATCCTTTTCGTCCAATGCGGCAAAAAGGCTGCGCAGGCGAATATTCACCGCGCCCAGATTGGTGATCTCGTCGATCTTGAGCTGGGTATAAAGCTTGCCGCCCGCCTGCAGGATCTCGCGGGTCTCGTCTGTGGTAATGGCATCCAGCCCGCAGCCAAAGCTGACCAGCTGCACAAGGTCCATATCCGGCTGGGTGGTGCAATATTTGGCAGCGGCATACAGGCGGCTGTGATAAGTCCACTGGTTCAGCACACTGGTGTGCACCAGCCCTGCCCGCTCGCTGATGGAGTCCTCGGTGATCACCGCCGCGCCGTGGCGGGTGATCAGCTTGTCGATGCCGTGGTTCACCTCGGGGTCCACATGATAGGGGCGGCCCGCCAGCACGATGATACGCTTGCCCTCCTTGCGGGCCTGCTCAATGATCTGCTCGCCCTTGGCACGGATCTGCGCCATGTGGCGGTCGTATTCCTTATAGGCCTCGTTGGACGCCGTTTGCACCAGCGTTTTGGGAATGCCCGGAAAATACTTATTCAGGATCTCGGTCATTTTATACACAAAATCGTGGGGGCGATGAATGCCTACATAATCATAGATGAATTTTGTGTTTTTCAGCTCGGGGCAGTTGCCTGCGATGGTTTCGGGATAATAGGCCACCACCGGGCAGTTGTAGTGGTTATCCCCCAGATGCTCATCAATGTTATAGCTCATGCAGGGGTAGAAAATGGCATCCAGCCCCATCTGGCTGAGGGCATGGATGTGCCCGTGCGCCATTTTGGCCGGGAAGCACACCGTATCGCTGGGGATCGTGCCCTGCCCTGCCAGATACAGCCCGCGGCTGGATTCGGGGCTTGTGTGCACCGCAAAGCCCAGCTTGCTGAAGAAGGTGAACCAGAACGGGAACAGCTCGTACATATTCAGGCACATGGGAATGCCGATATGGCCCCGGCTGCCGCCCATGGGCTTGTAGCGGCGCAAAAGCTTGAGCTTGTAATCATACAGATTCAGATCGTCGTTTCCGGCCTTGCCGGTAACGGGGCGTTCGCAGCGGTTGCCGCTGATATAGCGTTTGCCGCGTGCAAAGTTGCTGATGGTCAGCTGGCAGTTGTTGCCGCAGCCGTTGCACTTGACATTGCGCACCTCCTGCTTGAAGGCGCGCAGCTGGGCAGGGGTAAGCAGTGTGCTGCGGCGGCCGGGCTCGGCCTGCTTTTGGCCGTACAGGGCCGCACCGTAAGCGCCCATCAGGCCCGCAATATCCGGGCGGATCACCTCTACGCCCATTTCTTTTTCAAAGGCGCGCAGCACGGCCTCGTTATAGAAGGTGCCGCCCTGCACCACGATCTTGCGGCCCAGCTCTTCGGGGCTGCTGGCGCGGATCACCTTATACAAAGCGTTTTTCACCACGCTGATGGAAAGTCCCGCACTGATGTTTTCCACCGAAGCGCCGTCCTTTTGGGCCTGCTTTACGCTGGAGTTCATAAACACGGTGCAGCGGCTGCCCAAATCCACCGGGCGGTCAGCAAACAGGCCCAGCTTGGCGAATTCCTTTACATCATAGCCCAGTGCCTGTGCAAAGGTTTGCAGAAAGCTGCCGCAGCCGCTGGAGCAGGCTTCGTTCAAAAAGATGTTGCTGATGGCACCATCCTCAATTTTGAAGCACTTCATATCCTGGCCGCCGATGTCGATGATAAAATCCACATCCGGCATAAAATATTTGGCTGCCGTAAAGTGCGCCACGGTTTCCACCAGACTGAAATCGCATTCCAATGCTTCTTTCACAAGCTCCTCGCCGTAGCCGGTGGTGGTCACGCTGGCGATCACCAGCCCGGGATGCTCCTGATACAAATTCTGGATCACATCGCGGATCAGCGGCAGCGGGTTGCCAAGGTTGGGCTGATAGCTGCTGAAAAGCACCTCTTTCTTTTCGTTGATCACCACCATTTTAATGGTGGTAGAGCCGCTGTCGATGCCAATATGCACCGGGCCGCAGTTTTCGTCAAAGGCAGCGCGGGGCACACTGGCCTTTTCATGGCGAGCGTGGAATTCTTCGTATTCCTGCTGATTTTTAAACAAAGGCGGCTGGCTGGCATAGGTGGCCTTGCCGCTATAGTTTTCCAGCCTTTGCACCACATCGCCCAGCGTAAAGCGCTGGTCGGAATACATGGCGGCGCCCATGGCCACAAACAAAAGGCTGTTTTCGGGGCAAATGCCGGTGGTGTTCAGCGCTTCGTCAAAACTTTGGCGCAAAACCGTGCTGAAGGTGAGCGGCCCACCCAGATACAGCACCTTGCCCTGAATGGGGCGGCCCTGTGCCAGGCCGGCAATGGTCTGGTTTACCACGGCTTTATAAATCGAAGCAGCCACATCCTCGGGGCGTGCGCCCTGATTGATCAGCGGCTGGATATCGCTTTTGGCAAACACGCCGCAGCGGCTGGCAATGGTGTAGGTGCGTTCTGCCTTTTGGGCAGCCTTGTCCATTTCCTCAGCGCTCATTTTCAGCAGGGTGGCCATCTGGTCAATAAAAGCACCCGTGCCGCCTGCGCAGCTGCCGTTCATGCGCACTTCGGTGCCGTTGGTGAGAAACAGGATCTTGGCATCCTCGCCGCCCAGCTCGATCACACAGTCGGTGCCGGGCACCAGCTTGTTCACGGCCACGCGGGTGGCAAACACTTCCTGCACAAAGGGCACGCCGCAGCTTTCGGCCAGGCCCATGCCCGCCGAGCCGGAAATAGCCAGCTTGACAGCCTGCCCCTGAATATATTCCTTTTCCACACGCTGCAAAAGCTCTTTGGCCTTTTCCAGAATATGGCTGAAATGTCGTTCGTATGTACTGTACAAAATACCGTCGTTTTCGTTCAGCACTACACACTTGATGGTGGTAGAACCGATATCTAAACCGACTCTCATAGAATAAACCTCTCTTTGATTTTCCTGGGCGTTCTTGAAAACGCCCCTCGGCAAATTCCTATTTCCTATTTAAATAGTAAATGGCAATCGTACACCGCTTATCATTTTATCACAAATTTCAGCCGTTTCAATAGTGCAGATTGCACAAACAGATTGCACTGTGTCATTTTACATTTAAATGAAATCGTCTGGGAAAAAATGGAACTGTTTAAGTTTAACAGAAAAATTTGAACATTCTTTGAACATAGCTTACCGCTTTTGTAACTTTTGTCAATTCATTTTTCGCTCCCGTTTTCTGCATTTTTTCTCCCCGGCGGCTCGTGCGTAATTTTTTCTTGAAAAAATGTACCGAACATAGTACACTATAAGTATTATATTTGTTCCGGCTGCCGCTGCATTTTGCCGCCGCGCAGTCCGTGTCAAGTGAGGAGAATGCCCCATGGAAGAGAAAAACACCAACTTTTTAACGGAGATCATTGATGCCGATCTGGCTGCGGGTGCTGTGAAAGAAATTCACACTCGTTTTCCGCCTGAGCCCAACGGCTATCTGCACATTGGCAGTGCCAAGGCCATTTACATCAACTGGAGCATTGCCAAGCAATACGGCGGCAAGTTCAACCTGCGTATGGACGATACCAACCCCAGTCACGAGGACATGGAGTTTGTAGACAGCATTCAGGAGGATCTGCACTGGCTGGGGGCTGACCCCAACGGCGGTGTATTTTACGGCAGTGACTATTTTGATATCTGCTACGACTACGCCGAAAAGCTGATCATGGCAGGCAAGGCTTATGTGGACGATCTGAGCCGTGAAGAGGCCCGTGCTTACCGCGGCGATGATGCCGGCAAGCCCAGCCGCCCCAGCCCTTATCGTGACCGCACGCCCGAGGAAAACCTGGATCTGTTCCGCCGTATGCGCGCCGGTGAATTCCCGGACGGCAGCCGCACCCTGCGTGCCAAGATCGATCTGGCCAGCCCCAACATGAATATGCGTGACCCCACCATTTACCGCATCATGCGTGCAACGCATCATCGTCAGGGCGATAAGTGGTGCATTTACCCCCTGTATGACTATGCACATCCCATTCAGGATGCCACCGAGGGCATCACCCACAGTATGTGCAGCTTGGAATTTGAAAACCACCGTCCCCTGTATGACTGGGTGATCCAGAACACCGTGGGCGGCAGCTTCCCCAAGCAGCGCGAATTTGCCCGCCTGAACATTACCAACACCGTTATGAGCAAGCGCTATCTGCGCAGTCTGGTAGAGCAGGGCATCGTGGACGGCTGGGATGACCCCCGTATGCCCACCCTGTGCGGCCTGCGCCGCCGCGGCTACACCCCCACCAGCATTTTCACCTTTGTGCGTGAAGCCGGTGTGGCCAAAGCCGACAACCTGATCGATGTGCGCCAGCTGGAGGCCTGCCTGCGCGCCGAGCTGGATGTAAACGCCCAGCGTCGCATTGCCGTGCTGGACCCCGTAAAGCTTGTGATCGACAACTACCCCGAGGATCAGGTGGAGTATTTTGATGTTGCCAACAACCCCAACAAGGAAGCCGGTGACACCACCACCCGCAAGGTTGCCTTTACCAAGGAGCTGTGGATCGACCGAAGCGACTTTTTTGAGGTGCCCCCTCCCAAGTTCAAGCGCCTGTACATTGGCAACGAAGTGCGCCTGATGAGCGCTTATCTGGTGCGCTGCAGCAGTGTGGAAAAAGACGAAAACGGCAATGTGACCGTGATCCACGCCACCGCTGATCTGGAAACCGGCAACGGCAATCCTGCCGACGGCCGCAAGGTGCGCGGCACCATTCACTGGGTAAGCGCCGCACACTGTGTGGATGCCGAGTGCCGCCTGTACGGCAACCTGTTCACCGAGGCCAACATGAACGCTGTGCCCAGCGAGCATTATAACGATTACCTTGACCCTGCCAGCCTGATCGTGAATCAGCACTGCAAGCTGGAGGAATGCCTGGCCGAGGCCAAACCGGGCGATCACTTCCAGTTTGTGCGCATGGGCTACTTTACGCCCGACAGCAAAAACCCCGGTGTGTTCAACCGCACCATTCCGCTGAAAACCAGCTATAAGCCCGGCGAAAACAAATAATTTTCTCATGCGCCGCAGCCGAAAAACCGGCTGCGGCGTTTTTGCCGGTTTTCTCCATCGTGTTGAAAGGAGTTCTGCATGGATCTGCAGCTTTGCTGCCTTTGGCAGCCCGCCTCGGAAGGGGCGCGGCTGGTGCGTGTGCTGGGCGAAACGCCCTGCCCTGTGCTGCCCCAGATGCTGGCCGGGCACACCGTGGCCGAGATTGGCCCCTATTGCTTTGCGCCGGTGCTGCGCGGCGTTTCGGGGCCTGTGTTTGCCACCATGGGCAGCGCAACGCGCGAATTTTCCGATACCGCACAGGCGCTGGCCGCATTGGCCCTGCCCGAAATAGCCGGAAGCTTTGTGCAGAGCATATCCCTGCCCGCCGGGGTGCAGCAGCTGAATAACGCCGCTTTTTATAATTGCCGCGCACTGCAAACGCTTTCGTTCGGCGCGGCGCTGCGGCGCGTGGGCAGCGACTGCTTTACCAACTGCTTCGCGCTGCAAACCCTCACAGTATGCGCCCGGCCCGGTGAGGCCACGGGCCTCGGCAAGGTGCTGGCCAGCATCACCGCCCCCATCACAGCGCAGTTTATGGGCAGTCCGCCCGCTGCGCAGCTGTTTTTTCCCGAATATTCCGACGATCACCCCGAAAACGGCCCCGCACATATTTTCATGCACGAATTTCAGGGTGCGGGGTATCTGTTCCGGCAGTGCTTCGGGCTTTCGGGCGAGGTGCATTTTGCGGAATACGATGCCTGTTTTGCCCGTGCCGAAGCACTGGAAACCCCTGAAACGCTGTGCCGCATTGCACTTTCCCGCCTGCGTTTTCCCGCCGGGCTGAGCAGTGCCTGCGCCGAAAGCTACCGCGCTGCCTGCCGCAGGCACGCCGATGTGCTGGCCGCGTGGCTGCTGGCCGAACAGGCGCTGCCTGCGCTGGAATTTGCGTGCCGTGAGGCCCTGCTGTGCGGCGAGGCGCTGGGCCGTGCCGCTGAGCTGGCCGCCAGGCAAAACCAGCCTCAGGCCGCCGCCCTGTTGCTGCGCTTTGCTGCACCCGCCGCACCTGCCGCCAAGCGCTATGATTTTGATTTTTAGCTGCCGCCGCAGCGGTGCCTTTACCAAAAAGAGCCTGTACAGAGGGCATCCGCCCCACTGTACAGGCTCTTTTCATTTCTCTCGGGTGGCCATCCAGTAAGCGCCCATGCTCTGGCCAGGCTGGTGCGTTACTTCGTTGCTCAGGTAGGCCGCCAATTCCTGCGGCGGCTGCCATGCAAGGGCCTCGGCTTCGCTTGGGAATTCCACCTCGGCATACATAAACTCGGTGGGCTGGCCGCGGTCCACACGGTTCACCTCCAGGCGAAGGCCATCGGGCAGGCGGTAATCCCGGCGTGTTTTGGGAATCAGCGGCTTGCCGATGATCTCTTTCAGCCCCTGGTAAAATTCCGGCTCCACCGCTTTTTCCAGCTCCTGCCGGGCCAGGCGGCCTTTGCCTTTAAAGCACAGGATATAGGCGGTTTCTCCTCCCTGCCTGCTTTCGCGCCGAATGCGCACCGTGGGCTTTACGCTCAAATATCCCTGCTCCATTTCATATTCTGCCTGCAGCGGCAGCCCTTTGGGCCAGCCGCTTACCATCCATTTGCGTTCGATCTCCATGGCTTCATTCCTCCCTTTTGCCTTCAGTATACCCCGGTTTTGCCGCCGGAGCAAGCCGGAGATTCTTTTGCACAGTCGGCGCATTTGTGACACCGTTGGTTATATTTTCTTTTGCGTTTTTGCGGTTTCATGCTATAATGTATTCTGTATATTGATATCTTGAACATACTTTTTTTACAGGAGTGTTTGGCGGCTATGCCTATGATTTCTAAAATTTGTGATTTCTTAAAAAAACACCGCCGGTTTGCCGTGCTGGTGCTGGCCCAGGCGGCCTTTTTGCTGGTGCATTTTGCGCTGGCCATGCGGGTGCAGGCCCCCATTGTGTTGTCCGGCAGTGAGCTGGAGGCGCTTTCCGACAAAGCCATCGTATCGGACGGCGGCATGACCATGATCGACAACGAGGATTACGGCCCCTTTGCCAGAACGCCGCTGCTCAGCCTGAAAAAAGGCAGCTATGTGGCCAGTGTGACCTATGAATCCTCCATGGAGGGCGCTAAGGTTTTTCAGGATAACGATTATGTGACCATGGCCCCGCAGCTGCTGGACTCCGGCAGCAATTATGCCGCCTTCAGCCTGTGGGCCGGGGGCAACACCGCCACCAGCTTTCAGTTTTCCTACAACGGCGGCACTCGCAGCATCTATCAGTTCACTCTCACCCCCACCCATGCATGGGCGCGGGTTTCCAGCCTTGGCTGGCTGCTGTTTTTTGTGCTGCTGGATCTTTTGCTGCTGGCGCACATGGGTGCGCTGCCCGTTTGCCGCTCGGCTTATTCGGCCCGCCTTGTATACGCCGGGCTGGCAGCGCTGGTGATCTTTCAGTGTATGCCGCTGTGCGCAGGCTTTTTGTTTTCGGGGCATGACCTGCCGTTCCATTTGTGCCGCATCCAGGGCATTGCCGACGGCCTTGCCACCGGGCAGTTCCCTGTAAAGGTGTATCCCACCCTGCTGCAGGGGCAGGGCTATGCCAACGGCGTTTTTTACGGCGACTTTTTCCTGTACATTCCCGCCGTGCTGCGCCTGATCGGTTTTTCGCTGCAGGCAAGCTATCAGATCTATGTTGCCCTTGTCAATCTTGCCACCGTGCTGATCAGCTACTGGTGCTTTTCCAAAATGTTCGCCAGCCGCCTCAGCGGCCTGCTGGGTGCGGCGCTGTACAGCCTGAACCTGTACCGCTTTACCAATCTTTATACCCGCGCTGCCGTGGGCGAATTCAGCGCTATGGCCTTTTTGCCGCTGATTTTGTATGCACTGTGGGCGGTATTCATGCTGCCCACCGATGCCCCCGGCTATAAAAAGCTGTGGATTCCGGGCCTCATCGGCTACAGCGGGCTGATCCTCACCCACATTCTCACCTGCGGCATGGCCGCCCTTTTCACGATCCTTGTATGCCTTGTGTGCATTCGCAAGGTGTTTTGCAAAGAAACCTTTGCCGTGCTGGCCAAGATCGTGATCTACACCACGCTTGTGTGCCTGTGGTTCCTGGTGCCCTTTGCGGATTACATGCTTACCGATCAGCTGATCGTGACCGTGGATACCCACTCGATTTTCAGCACTATTGGCCAAAGTGCTTTCCCGCTGCAGATCCTTTCCTTCTTTGCGCCCGCCACCGGCCTTGGACTGGAACTGAAGGAGGGCGTGCAGAACGATATGGGCTTTACGCTGGGCGGCGCACTGCTGCTGGCCGGGCTGGTGCTGCCCCTGCTTTGCCTGCATCCCGGGTTTAAGGCTGACCGAAAAACCAAAGCCGCCGGGCTGTGCCTTGGCTTCGGCGTTTTGTGTATGTGGATGTCCACCACGGCTTTCCCCTGGTTTGAGCTTTCGCGCATTTTGCCCCCCATTGATAAATTTGTAAGCACCATGCAGTTTCCCTGGCGCTTTATGAGCGTGGCCGGCCTGTTTGTAACGGTGGGCGCTGTGGCGGGCCTTGCTTTGCTGCGGCGCAAAAACGCCGGGGCTTTTATGGCTGTGGTCTCCGTGATCGGCGCTGTGGCCGTATTCACCTGCGGCTATTATTTTCACGATCTGTACGAGTCTGACTCCAGCTATGTCGTGTATGAAATGAGCGATTTGATGTCCAACGCCAAAAACGAGCCCTATGCAAAGCTCACCTATCAGATCGGCGGCGCAGAGTATCTGCCTGCCGGTATGGATCTGGATGAAACCTGGCTCATGACCGATCTGCAGTACGATGCCGACAGCGTGACCGTGACCGACTATGTAAAAACCGGCGTGACCGCCCGTTTTACCGCGGAAAATCACACCGAAACCGAGCAGAGCATGATCCTGCCCTTGGTGGGCTACCGCGATTACCGCGCCAGCGCCAACGGGCAGGCCCTGCCGCTTACCCGCGCCGAAAACGGGCAGCTGCTGCTCACACTGCCCGCAGGCTTTACCGGCAGCGTGTGCGTAAGTTTTACCGAGCCGCTTTTCTGGCGTGGTGCCGAGGCTGTGAGCGCCCTTTCGCTGGCCGGGCTTTGCGCCGTGGGGCTTGTGCGCCGTATGCGCCGCCAAAAGGCTGCTGTTTCCGTTTAAAAATCAGAAAATCTGCTGTACATCCTTGCGGTGTGCGGCAGATTTTTTTGATTGCCCTTTCCTTGGCATCTGGAAAATTCTTGTTTTTTCTTTTTTAAAGTTGTGTATTTGTGCGGCGCACATTTGTACTGCATTTTACAAAAAGAAAGGCGGATTGTTTTAAATTTCCGTCAGATTGCCTATTGTGATTTTAGCCGCCGGGCGCTATAATTTAGGCATAGCAGCAAAGGCGCTGTGGGATGATCCCGCAGCGCCTTTCTTGGTATAAAAGCCAGTCTGCTGCTCGTATTTTTTGGGTAAAAACAGACGGTTTTGCCGTTTGCGCACAGCTTGCTGAAGCACAGCGGCCAAATGGCAGGCCCCCATCACAAAATCTGTATATAAGGGAGAGGAAGTATTATGGCAGTATCCATTACCGAACTGTATGGCAGCAAAACCTTTAATGACAGTGTCATGAAAGAGCGCCTGCCCAGCCCCACCTACAAGGCTCTTCGTGCTGCAATTTATGAGCACAAGCCCCTTGACCCTGAGGTTGCCAATGTGGTTGCCAGCGTGATGAAGCGCTGGGCCATGGAACAGGGTGCCACTCACTACACCCACTGGTTCCAGCCATTGAACGGTATTACCAGCGAAAAGCACGACAGCTTTGTTTCGCCCGTAAGCGGCGGTGCCGCCATTATGGAGTTTAAGGGCAAAGAGCTTATCAAGGGTGAGCCCGATGCCTCCAGCTTCCCCAACGGCGGCCTGCGCGCCACCTGTGAGGCCCGCGGCTATACTTCGTGGGACCCCACCAGCTATGCCTTTATCAAGGACGATGTGCTGTGCATTCCCACCGCCTTCTGCAGCTACACCGGCGAGGCGCTGGACAAAAAGACCCCCCTGCTGCGCTCGATGGACGCCCTGAGCAATCAGGCACGCCGCATTTTGAAGCTGTTTGGCAAGGATGTAAGCTATGTTCGCACCACTTTGGGCGCTGAGCAGGAATATTTTCTGGTGCGCAAAGAGGATTACAAAGAGCGCCTGGATCTGATCCTGACCGGCCGCACCCTGCTGGGTGCTTCGCCCAGCAAAGGCCAGGAGCTGGAAGAGCATTATTTCGGCGCCATCCGCACCGAAGTGAGCGAGTTCATGAAGGACCTGGACGAAGAGCTGTGGAAGCTGGGCATTCCCGCCAAAACCAAGCACAACGAGGTTGCCCCCTGCCAGCACGAGCTTGCCCCCGTGTTTGAAATGGCAAATGTAGCAGTCGACCACAATATGCTCACCATGGAGCTGATGAAAAAAGTGGCCGACCGCCATGATCTGGTTTGTCTTTTGCACGAAAAGCCCTTTGAGGGCGTGAACGGCAGCGGCAAGCACAACAACTGGAGCATGAGCACCGAAACCGAAAACCTGCTGGAGCCCGGCGACACCCCCAAGGAAAACCTGCAGTTTTTGATCTTCCTGGCTGCGATCATCAAGGCCGTGGACGAATATGCCGATCTGCTGCGCGCCACTGTGGCCAGCCCCGGCAACGACCATCGTTTGGGTGCCAACGAGGCTCCCCCCGCCATTATCTCGATCTTTGTGGGCGAAGAGCTGGAGGCCGTGATCGACTCCATTGCCTCCAACTCGCCGTATGCCGCCCCCACCAAGCTGAAAATGGATCTGGGCGTGGATGTTCTGCCCACCTTCAGCAAGGATTCTACTGACCGCAACCGCACCTCTCCCTTTGCCTTTACCGGCAACAAGTTTGAGTTCCGTATGCCCGGTTCCAGCCAGAACCTGAGCGATGCCGACACCGTTTTGAACACCGCCGTGGCCAAGAGCCTGCACGACTATGCCGACGAGCTGGAGGGTGCCGAGGATTTCGAGAGCGCCGTGATCGCGCTGATCAAGCGCACCATTCACGACCATCGCCGCGTGATCTTTAACGGCGACGGCTACACCGAGGCATGGGAAAAAGAAGCCGAGCGCCGCGGCCTGCCCAACGCCAAGTATACGCCCCTTGCCATGAAAGCCCTGCTGGCAGACAAAAACATCCGCCTGATGGAGCAGTTCGGTGTGCTGACCAAAACCGAGATGCACAGCCGCTACGAGGTGGAGGTCGAGCATTACAGCAAGGTGATCAACATTGAAGCCCTTACCATGCTGGAAATGCTGCGCAAGCAGATCATGCCCGCCGCGGCCGGTTACAGCAGTGAGGTTGCCTCGGCCGCTGCCGCCAAGCAGGCTGTTTCGGATAAGCTGAGCGTTCGCAGCGAAACCAAGCTGCTGGAAAAGCTTTCTGCCGGTGCAGACGAGCTGAGCGATGCCATTGATGCGCTGCAGGAGGCCGTGGATAAGGCCACTGCCGAGTCTGACGAGCCCGCCAAGAGCTATCTGTATCACGATGCTGTGCTGCCCGCCATGGAAAAAGCCCGCAAGGCATCCGATGCTCTGGAGCGCATTTGCTCCGAGGATTACTGGCCCCTGCCCAGCTACAGCCGTATGCTGTATTATGTATAAGGCAGCCGCCAACCGGCCCGCGTTTTAACTGCCGGGCCGCCCCGATCTGAGCCATTCTCCTTTTCCTATTTTCTACACCAGCCGGAAAGGTCCTTTTCCCCCTAAAAAGGGAGAGGGGCCTTTCCGGCGTATTTTTTCCGCACTATTTCACCAATTTCACCGCTCTCTTTTCCGCAATTTTCGGCAAACCATTTCTATACAGCCGTGCGGTGTTTGTGGTATAATAATTTTGTTTGAGTTATGGGGCGCAGTGCTTTGCGCCCCTTTTAGAAATTAACACGCTGCCCTAAAAATATGCATTCCACAATGTCTGCGCTTTTGGGCATTTTCGTATTTTAGGGGCAGCGCTCTTGAATTTTTTACCAGCAGGAAAAGGGGTAAACCATGAAGATCGGTTTTGACAACGAAAAGTATCTGAAAATGCAATCCCAGCACATTCGTGAACGCATTGCCAAGTTTGACGATAAGCTGTATCTGGAATTCGGCGGCAAGCTGTTCGACGATTACCATGCCTCCCGCGTGCTGCCCGGCTTTCAGCCGGATTCCAAGCTGCAGATGCTGCTGCAGCTCAAGGATCAGGCCGAGATCGTGATCGTGATCAGCGCCGAGGATATCGAAAGCAACAAGGTGCGCGGCGACTACGGCATCACCTATGATCTGGATGTGCTGCGCCTGATCGATGCTTTTCAGGGCGTGGGCCTGATGGTGGGCAGCGTGTGCCTGACCAAGTTTGCGGGCCAGCCCGCCGCCGAGGCTTTCCAGAACCGTTTGGAAAGCATGGGCATTCGCTCTTACCGCCACTACAAGATTCCCGGCTATCCCAGCGATGTAGAGCGCATTGTAAGCGACGAAGGCTATGGCCGCAACGATTACATTGAAACCAGCCGCCCGCTGGTGGTGATCACCGCCCCCGGCCCCGGCAGCGGCAAAATGGCCACCTGCCTGAGCCAGCTGTACCATGAGCACAAGCGCGGCATCAAGGCCGGTTATGCCAAGTTTGAAACCTTCCCCATCTGGAACCTGCCCTTAAAGCACCCTGTAAATCTGGCCTACGAGGCCGCCACCGCCGACTTGAACGATGTGAACATGATCGACTCGTTCCATCTGGAGGCCTACGGCGAAACCACCGTAAACTACAACCGCGACATTGAGATCTTCCCCGTGGTGAACGCCATGTTCCAGCTGATCGCCGGTGTGAGCCCCTATAAATCCCCCACGGACATGGGCGTGAACATGGCCGGCAACTGCATTTCGGACGATGCCGTGTGCCGCCGCGCCAGCCAGCAGGAGATCATTCGCCGCTATTATAAAAGCATGTGTGAGCAGCGCCGCACGGGCGAGACCCGCGACGATCTGCGCAAGCTGAAGCTGCTGATGCAGCAGGCCGGTGTTACCACGCAGGATCGTGCCGTTGTGGGGGCAGCCCTGCAATGCAGCGAGGCCACCGGCAGCCTGCCCGCCGCCGCCCTTGAACTGGAAGACGGCACCATCGTGACCGGCCACACCAGCACCCTGCTGGGCGCATCGGCCGCCGTTTTGATGAATGCACTCAAGGCACTGGCCGGTATTGACCATGAGATTGATCTGCTTTCCCCTGTGTGCATTGAGCCCATTCAAACTCTCAAGACCCGCTACCTGGGCAGCCGCAACCCCCGCCTGCACACCGATGAAATTCTGATCGCGCTGTCCAGCTCGGCAGCCACCAATCCCCTGGCCCGCCAGGCCATGGAGCAGCTGCCCAAGCTGCATGGGTGCGAGGCACATTCCACCGTGCTGCTTTCGGCTGTGGACGAACAGACCTTCAAGCGTTTGGGCGTAAACCTTACCTGTGAGCCCCGCTTTGAAGAAGAGGACCGCAAGTATCACAAGTAATCCCGCTTATTTTGCCAAAAAAATGCCTGCCAGAAAATTTCTGACAGGCATCTTTGTTTCATGCGCCGATCACCACGCTGCGCCCACCACTTCGCGCTGCTGCAAAGCACGGCTTTCGTGAACCTTCTCGCGGAAATATTCCAAAATGGCATTGCGGCGAACAATGCCGATAAACACATTTCGGTCGTCTACCACCGGAACAAAGTTTTCGTTGATGGCGGCGTCCAGCAGCTGCTCCATGCTGGTGGTGGAAGCCGGAACCGCCCGGTAATCACGCTTGCGCGGAAAGCTGGAAATGGGCGTTTCCTCGGCCTGCTCCATATCCAGGCCGTGAATGCGCTTGATGCCCCACAAAATATCGCCCTCGGTCATGGTGCCCACATATTCGCCTGTGCGCCGCAGCACCGGAATGGAAGCGTAGCGGTGGTTTTCCCAGGTTTCCAGCGTTTGACGAAGGGTAAAATCCTCATAAATAAACGCCACATCCTGTTTGGGAGTCATAAATCGAAGAATATTCATAGCTGCCGTTCACCTCATGCAGAATCATTTTCGGAAAGTTGTTTTCCATGCTATACAACACTATACGCAAAATCTCTGTTCGGTTTGTGAATGCGCTGTGAACTTTGTGTGCCTTGCCGTGCAGCAAAGCATATTTTAGCAAATATTCCAAAAAATCCTTTTGTCACAGTGCCTCTTTTATATATTATCACATTGTTGGCAGGCAAAGTCAATGCCGGGGGTGCTTTTTGCTGCCCACGGCCCTGCAAATTGGGCAAACCAAAGACAAAGCGCCTATTTTGTGGTATAATATAGTATTCAGTCGGCAGGGCCTGTTTTCGGCATGGCGGCCTGTGGGCTATGCAGGCCGAAAAAAAGCTGCCTTTCTGCCGCACTGCCGCTTTCTTTCACACAATACATTCCTGCGCATACCGCATACGGAGATTTTTATGAAGCTTCCCACCTTAAAAAAGAGCTTGCGCTCACTGGGCAAAGTGCCCGTGCTGGCCGCCGAGGCCGGTGCCCCCGGCCGCAGCAGGCTGCTGGGCATGGGCGCGCTGGCCGCTGTCAGCATACTGGCCGCAGTGTTTTTTCTGCGCCCGGCCAACACACGCACGCCCGCTGCGGAATCCCCCACAGGCACCGCCGGGGTGCAAACCGCCGAGCTTACGCTGGGCTACACCCCCGCCGATGGCTTTAACCCGTATCTTGTCAACAGCTCGCTTGTGCTGCAAAACAGCGGCCTTTTGTTTGAGCGGCTGGTAGAGGTCACCCCCAGCATGGACTTGGACTATCGGCTGGCCCAAAGCATTGACACCACCGACACACAGGTGATCATCAACCTGCGCGGCGGCTGCTATTTTGCCGACGGCACGCCTATTTCCATCGATGATGTAGCTGCCAGCTTAGAGGCTGCCCGTGCCAGCAGCATTTACGGCGGGCGGTTCAGCAACGTGGAGACCGTGCAGGTTGTGGAAAACAGCCTTGTGCTTTCGCTGCATTCCCCCGACAGCCTGTTTGCTTATCTGTGCGACATTCCCATTTTAAAAGCGGACGAGGCCTATTCCTCGCACCCCACCGCCAGCGGGCGCTACACCTATGGCAGCGATGACACCCTTGTGCGCAATTCCCGCGCGCCCTTTGCCGAAGACGGCCCCGCACAGATCCGCCTTTCCACCGTGAACAGCTATGATGAAATGGTGAGCGGCCTTGCCGTGGGCAACCTGAATCTGTATTCCGCCGCGCATGACGGCAGCGGCTCGGCAGGAAGCGGCAAGGAAAGCTATTACAAAACCAACCAGCTGGTGTATCTGGGCGTAAACAGTGCCAGCAGCAAGCCTATTCTGGCTGCGCCCGCCGGGCGGCAGCTGCTCAGCGCCATGGCCAACCGGCGGCAGCTGGCCGAAAAAAGCTATTATTCCCGGGCTTATCCCGCCACCGGGGCCGTGAACAGCTTTTATCCCTGCGTGAACAGCCAGCAGGTGATCCTGGCCGAGACCGACACGGCCTCGCCGGATGAGGCCATGGCCACCCTTGGCTATGTGCGCGGCGAGGATTCCCTGTGGCACAAGGCCAACCCCGACGGCTCGCCCGGCGAAGCGCTGAGCCTGAGCCTTTTGTATTTCGACAACGGCAGCTACCGCTCGTATGCCGCTGCGCTTTATGCCCAGCAGCTGCTGGCACAGGGCATCACGCTGAATGTGGTGCAGGCCGACAGCTTTGAGCAATATCAGCAGGCCGTGCAAAGCGGTGATTTTGAACTGTACATTGGCGAAGTAAAGTTGTATAATAATATAGATCTTGGGCCCTTCTGGGCAGGCGGCGCACTCAGCGCGGGCCTTGCCCAAAGCGAAGAGCTTGCCGCGGCCTACAGCGCTTTTAAGGCAAACAAAAGCGCCGCCGGGCAGTTTGAGCAGGCATTTGCCGCCCAGATGCCCTATATTCCGCTTCTGTGGCGCTACAACACCGTAATCAGCGGGTTTGGCGTGCAGGGGCTCACCAGCAGCGTAAGCAATGTCTTTTATTCTGTAGCCGGGCTTTCGGTCACGGCTCCCGATTGAATCCATTATTCATCCAAACGGGGAGTTTTGCCCCGATGAAAGGAGAAGCAATTATGATCACCAGTTTGCATCCCCTTGGCCGCATCAGCCTGACCAATCGCTATTTCACCGATCTGGTTTCGCGTGCCGCCCAGAGCAGCTTTGGCGTGGCGGGCATGAGCCCTGTAGACACGGCCGATTCCCTGCGCGCCATGGTGCTGAACAACACCGACCATCAGGGCGTTCGCGTAACGGCCGATGAAACCGGCGTGACCATTGAGCTGCACATCAAGGTGGCCTATGGCGTAAATGTTCGCACCAGCGTGGAAAGCATTGCCCACCATGTGCGCTCGGAGATTGAGCGCGCCACCGGGCTGCGCGTTGCCCGTGTCAATGTATGCGTGGATGATGTGATCTCTGATTGATCCGCCCGCGCTTGAACTTATCTTACAGAGAATAGAACTTGAGGTATAAAAAACATGATCAATGGTAAAATCTTGAAAAACGCCATTATTTCTGGCGCAAACAACATTGCCAACAAGCGCGCAAGCGTGGACGAGCTGAATGTTTTCCCCGTGCCGGACGGCGACACCGGCACCAACATGAGCATGACCGTGGGCGCCTGCATTGGCGAGCTGGAGGCTTTGGGCGATGACTGCACCGTGGCCGAAGCCGCCAAAACCGCTGCCGGTGCCATGCTGCGCGGCGCACGCGGCAACTCGGGCGTGATCACCAGCCTGCTGTTCCGCGGCTTTTCCAAAGCGCTGGACGGCAAAACCGTGGCCGGGCCCGAGGATCTGGCCAATGCCCTTACCAAAGGCGTAGAGGCCGCCTATAAGGCTGTGATGAAGCCCACCGAGGGCACCATTCTCACCGTGGCCCGTGTGGCCGCCGAGCATGCCTCGCAGGAGGCTGCACAGGCCGTGGATGTGCCCGCCCTGTGGAGCATTGTGATGACGGCCGGTCAGGATGCACTGGACCACACCCCCGACCAACTGCCCGTGCTGAAGAAGGCCGGCGTGGTGGATGCCGGCGGTCAGGGCATTATGCTGATCTTTGCCGGTATGCAGCAGGTGTTTGAGGGCGGCGAGATCATTGCCGGGCAAGAAAACACCGGCAGCATGGCCAAGCTGAATTCTTCGGCTGCAGGCAAGGGCGTGTATACCGACGACCTGATGAAGGTAGAGGATATCACCAACGGCTACTGCACCCAGTTTTTGGTGAACAAAAATCCCGATGCCAGCGCCGACAAGCTGCGCGCCTTTGCCGAAAGCAACGGCGACAGCGTGGTGTGCATTGAGGATGATGAAGTGATCAACCTGCATGTGCACACGGCTGACCCCGGCAAGATTTTGAGCGAGGCCATCAAGTATGGCTATCTGACCAATTTCAAGATCGAAAATATGCACGAGCAGTTCCTGGCCCGCCAAAAGCAGGCCAAGAGCCTGGAAAAGCAGGCCAAGGCCGAGGCCAGTGCCGCTCCCCAGCAGGAGTTCACCTATGCCGCAGCTGACCCCGAGCAGCCCTTTGGCTTTGTGGCCGTGGCCGCAGGCGAGGGCCTGAAGGATGTGTTCACCGATCTGGGCGTTACCGCTGTGGTTTCCGGCGGCCAGACCATGAACCCCTCCACCGAAGATATCGTGGCTGCTGTGCAGAGCGTTCCTGCCGAAACCGTGTTTGTGCTGCCCAACAACAAAAACATTATCATGGCTGCCGAGCAGGCACAGAAAATTGCCGACCGCCGTGTGGTGGTGCTGCCCACCCGCACCGTGCCCCAGGGCATTACCGCTATGCTGACCTTCGACCCCGATGCCGCCGTGGATGCCAACACCATCGCCATGATGCAGGCCGCCGAAAAGATCGGCACCGGCCTTGTCACCTATGCCGCCCGCGACAGCGAGTTTGACGGCAAAAAGATTCGCAAGGGCGAATATATGGCACTGGAAAACGGCAAGATCGTGGCCACTGGCACCGACTTGACCAAGATCACCTATCGTTTGGCCCGCAGCATGAAGAAAAAAGACACCCAATTCATCACGGTGATCTCCGGCTGCGATGTGAGCAACGAGGAAGCCGAGAAAACCACCGCTATGGTGCAGGCCAAGTGCGGCAATGATGTAGAGGTCACCCATTTGGTGGGCGGCCAGCCGGTGTATTATTATATGATCAGCGTGGAGTGATCTGCCTGCCCCGCGCACCCCGGTAAAACGAAAAGCCCTGCCGCAATGGTCGGTGTTCATAAGGCAGCGAACAGCCACAGCAGTGCAAACTGCTGTGGCTGTTCTTGTAGTTTATCCGGCCATATGATAATATGGAGCCGAACAGACCTGCAAATTCGAATTTGACAAACTACTGAACACCTCACAGTTCTTGTGGGGTGATTTTTTTGTTCTGCTCTATTGACAATGGTATGATTTCATACTATAATGCTTTGGTACGAAATCATACCATAAAAGGAGTGCCACTATGTTCGATACGCTTCACGATAGAATATCCCGAATAAACTGCCTGACTGAGGATATAGACTCTCTCTACCATCAAGCGGCGTTGAAACTGGGCGTGTCAGACAGCGTCCTGTTTATTCTTTATATGATATTTATTCGTGGAGAAAGATGCTTCCTTTATGATATTTACAAATCGTCCGGGATCAGTAAGCAGACAATCAACTCAGCAATTCGCAAATTAGAAATCGAAGAGATCGTATATCTTGAAAAGCACAACGGGAAATCGAAAATCGTGTGTCTTACCGAAAAAGGAAAATCATACGCAACCCGGACAGCGGCAAAACTATATGAGGCTGAGTGCAGCGCCTTTCGTGACTGGAGCGAGGAGGAAATAGATTTCTATCTTCATCTGATTGAAAAGCACAATTCTTCCTTACGGAATCAAATCGAGAAATTATAATCAGGAGCAAAAAATGAAGCATAAAATTCAACTTTCAGACCATTTCGAATATAGACGATTGATTCGTTTTACGATGCCATCCATACTTATGATGATTTTCACATCGATTTATGGTGTCGTTGACGGTTTTTTCGTATCAAATTTTGTTGGCAAAACGCCGTTTGCCGCTGTGAATTTCATCATGCCGTATTTAATGGTGGTGGGCGCTATGGGCTTTATGTTCGGCGCCGGCGGCAGCGCTCTGATTGCTAAAACAATGGGTGAAGGAAATCAGGAGAAAGCACAAAAAATCTTTTCTCTCCTTATATATGCCACCATCGTCTGCGGCTTTGTGATTGCCATTATCAGTATTGTTTTTCTAAGACCGATTGCCATATTCCTCGGTGCAGAGGGCGCCATGCTTGAAGACTGCGTAGTGTATGGCAGAATTATTCTTGTGGCCTTGCCGTTTTTGATGCTGCAATACGCCTTTTCAAGCCTTGTTGTTACGGCGGAAAAACCGAAGCTCGGACTCATTATAACGATCATTGCCGGCCTGATCAATATGATTGGTGATGCGCTTTTTATGGCGGTGTTTCAATGGGGGATTGTCGGTGCGGCATTGGCATCGGCATTCGGTCAGATTGTGGGAGGTGTTGTACCACTCATCTATTTTGCCCGAAAAAATGCAAGCCGCTTAATACTTTGCAAACCTGAATGGGATGGCAAAGCACTTGTCAGAGTCTGCATAAACGGATCATCGGAGCTTATGAGCAATATTTCCATGTCCGTCATCGGTATGCTCTATAATGCACAGTTAATGAAATACGCAGGTGAAGACGGTGTTGCGGCATATGGTACAATTATGTATGTAAACTTTATCTTCCTTGCGATATTTGTCGGCTACGCAACCGGGATAGCCCCTGTCATCAGTTATCACTACGGTGCCAGAAACAAGAAAGAGCTTAACAGTTTACTGAAAAAAAGTGCGGTAATTATATTGGTTTCGTCAGCGGCGATGTTTGTTTTTTCCGAATGTATGGCGAACCCGCTGGCAAGTGCTTTTGTGGGATATGATGAGACACTTTTGGAAATGACCGTACACGCTTTTACGATTTATGCTTTTTCGTTTATCTTTGCCGGAGTTTCCATATACGGCTCAGCCTTCTTCACCGCTCTTAATGACGGTCTAACCTCGGCACTCATATCATTTCTCAGAACACTTTTGTTCGAAAGTGCCTCTGTTATGGTTTTGCCATTGATTTGGGGTCTCGATGGAATATGGTATTCTATCGTTGTTGCTGAATTTATGGCAGTAGTGGTCACATTGCTTTTCCTTGTGTTCAAACACAAAAAGTTCGGATATTGGTAAAATCAATCTCTGAAAAGATTTGAGTACGCTAAGACAGACAATGGCATTCAAACAAGGGGTTCACATCCTGAAAATCGAAGAATCAGACAGATTCCAATTTGTCGAACAGATAACAAAGGCACACTTCTATACACCGTTCGGTGTAGTGCATTACGCGCGGCACT
>OLGE01000110.1_pt1 | contig 93549 bp, 114 predicted proteins | sample 1605151 | NCBI WGS metagenome assembly OLGE01 (sample SAMEA3888912, study PRJEB22519) | human gut metagenome | biome: human gut; feature: human-associated habitat; material: faeces | place: Denmark | collected 2010
GCCCGACAGCACCCCACCCTTTGCGGTGTAGGGTGTAGGGCAAACGCCCGACAGCCCGACTGAGGGGCATTAAAACACAGTATAGCTGATATATTCAGCCGTCGCTGGTGCGTGGGAATTAAGCCCACGGTTTCGAGATAGTGAAAATCCCCAGAGGTTTGAGCCTATGAGCCTAAGTGCGGCTTGCATAACTGAGGGCTATACACCAAAGTGTTAGAACTTTGAGGGTATCAGCGAAACCTCCGCCCAAGGGCGTTATATTCCAAGGAATTGAGGAATTGCAACACGGTATCTGAAAAGCGAAAACGCAAGTAATGTGAATTATGCAAAGAAAACAATCCGTATCGGAATACTGATGCGGTTTGATAAACCTATAAATCAAGCACATCTGCCGGTAGTTATGAGATGCCCGCAGGTGTGCTTTCTTATAGGCTTATCCTTTGAGCCTATAAATATTAGCCGATTGAGAGGTAATCAGAATGGCAACAGAAAATATCATTCGTGAAATCGAAGGAAAATCGACAAAGGATACCTTTAAGCTGACGGTATCGAGCAAGCCCGAGCTTCGCACTATGGCGGAGAGTCTGGCAGCGGTCTATAACGACGCTGTTCTTGACGGCAATTTTAACCCCGTTATCGAGGTTATCGCCGAGGACAACAAGGAAACCGCTATGGCGGTTCGTGAGGCTATGGAGTTCATCGTGAACAAGTATACCTCTATCGCCCGTACCGAGTGCTTTGACGCTCTTAAAGCGACGGATGACCCTATGCTTGAAGCGGTCAAACAGCTTACCTATCCGACTATCCGTATCGTTGATAAGCCCGGCAAAAAGGACGGCGAGGCTCCCAAAACCTCTATCGAGGACAGTGAAAAGCCTATCGACCTGCTCAAACTTCATAAGTATGTCGGCGGCGACGGTATCGGAGCAGACAAGAATTGGGCTTATAAGGTCGAAAAGCTCAACTTCCTTATGACCGCCCAAAAGGCGGTTGATTTGGGTATTGACCCGAAAGCGGTTCACGACAGTTACGCTATGTCGGAAATCAGTCGTGACATCGACCTCGGTAAGACACCGACTTCCAAGACCAATATCCTCAAAACCGTTCAGGCTATCGTAACGGCTATGGTCGGCGAGGAATATAAGGCGACATCGCACGATGTCAACTTCCTGATGTCGGTTTATTCCCGTAAGAACCGCAAGGCTTTGACGGTTACTTGTGCAAACCACAAGTATATGCGTCAGTACATGGCGGAAATCTGCCATCGTATCGTCCTCGGTAAGTCCTACGCCCTCGATTTCAAAGCAAAGAGACAGTAATCCGGCTATTAAGGGGCGGTTTTCTATCGCCCCGACACTTTTCACACTGATGAGTCGTTATGGAAATACACGACGAAACCGCCGCAAACGGCGGTCTGTGGGTTTTCCACTACCAACAAGGGAGGTTTTTGGTATGAGCTACGAAGTTTTTAAGACGAGGGTAAATGCTCTTATCAATCGTGCCGGTGGCGGCATTAAGGTTTGGTTTTCGACCGACCCCGATAAGGGCAAACATTACGCAAACTGTTCCGATGGTACCACGATTATCGGGAACGAGCTTTGCAAGCGGGTTGAGGTTCGCTGGAACGGCAGAAATCACCGCAGTATTGCCACGATTTGAGGGAGGGTTTTATGTATCGAAAGTATTTCGTTTACCTCGATGACGGCAGAGATGTTTTCAAAGTCGCCATAGCTGCGGTAAGTGAAGAGGCGGCAAAGGCTTGGTGCGCGGGAAACGGCGAGGTCATCGCCGTTCGTGATGTCACCGAGGATTATCCAATCAGCGCGGATAAAGTGCGCGACGCACTCCGCAAGGCTTGTTTCGGCGAGTTTGAACAGGATTTCATTGTTCGGGCTTTGACGGAATTTGAAATCGTCGAGTAAGGAGGTTTTTATGGCAAGCAACAACATCACCTTATCCCCGAAGTACGGGGTAAATCCGACCATTCCGGTTTGCTTTTGGTGCGGCGAGTCAAAGAACGAAATCGCTTTACTCGGGCATATCGGAGACGGCAGAAAACACGAGGATTTTGAAGCACCGAGGTATTCGGTAATCAACTATGAACCGTGCGATAAATGCCGAGCGCAGATGGCGCAGGGTTTCACGGTTATGGAAGCCACCACAAAGCCCAATCGGGTTTCTTCGGTGGAAATCCAAAAGGGTGTTTATCCTACCGGCAGATATGTGGTTCTCAAGAATGAGGCAGCCGAGAGGATTTTCGGAGACCTTATCAAGGGCAATCGCAAGGCTTTTCTCCCCGTCGAGGCTTTTTCGGAAATGTTCTGCGGAGGTGCCAATACATGAGGCATTTCCTGTTTTTCGATGATGAAACCGGCGAGCAGTTTATCGTCGGGGAAAATACCCAGACCGCAGCGGTGGAAACCGCAAGAGAGTTTTTCGACAATCCGATATATCTGGATGAGCTGTCGGAATTTGAAGCCGAAGCAAGCGGTTTGGATGAGTATTAAGGAGGTCTGCCTATGGCGCAATCTCAAACCTGTTATCTGTCTAACGACACGGGAACGGGTTATTACAAGGTGGTTTTCCTTGTAAACGCAACCGGTCAGAAACTCGTCAGGAGTTTTGACTCCGAGTATATGGCTTGGAAATTCGTAAACAAACTGAAACACAGCAGGCGTTGCAGGCTGGTTTCCTATCCACTCTTTAAGTAGAGTAAATTCAAATATAAAAGGGGAATTTTATTATGAAAGCATTACTCATTATCGTCGTGGTTCTTTACACCGCATTCAACCTTATCACTGCCAAGCTTTACAGCGCACGGGAAATGAAGCACGACTTCATTGATGGTCAGTGCGTAGTCGGCAAGGTTTTCGCAAACATCTTCTATCTTCCGGCGTGGGTACTCAAGGGCTTGAGATTCATTGTTGTGGCGGTGATTAAATGAGGCGCGGGCTTAGAGTATTCATATGTGTATCTGTGGTTTTCATTGTTTTCCTCCTTTCTGCCGTTGGGTGTTATGAGCCGTCGTCTAACAAGGCGACGGCTTTTAACATCAACGGGCATTACAGGGAAATCGATGACGCTCAGGCACGGGAAATCGAAAACGACTTGATTGACAAGCTCGTTGATGAGGGACTTACTGACTATACGGTATATGACTCTTCCGAATTGACTGAGGAAATTCTCGGGAATCGGGTTGGTAAAACGATTATCGAGCGTTGCTTTTCTCTGATTACATCCGAGGCAGGCGACGCAAAAATTCTTAATAGCGCCGACCCTGATTTTTCTTATATCAGCTACCGCAGTTATGCGGAAGAGGAAATCCGGGAGGGAACCGTTATGCTGTCCTTTATGGTTTATAACCCCGAAAACAATTACACGGATGACATCGAGGAAAGATACGACTTCGTGTTGACGCGGGAATTTGAGGATTAAGAGGTCTTTATATGTTGGCTGAAACAGTAACAGGATATGTCGGGCAGGTTCTCGACGAGTGCGATATTGACGGTCACGCGCACGAGCTTTTGCACGAGCTGTACGATATTGCCTATAAAGAATTGACAGGAGAAGAGGAGGAAATCGAGTGATTACCAAGGAAAATCTGATTTCGATTGTATCGCGTGATACGGGATACGGTTCCAGTATGGTTCGCGTCATCGTCGAAAGCACGGTGCGAAACATTACGAAGATGGTATCCAGAGGACATAAGGTACAGTTCTCTGGGTTTGGGACTTTTGAGCCTAAGCGCAGAGCCGCAAGAACAGGCAGGAACCCACACACGAATGAGCCGGTGCATATCCCCGAAAGGGTTTTGCCGGTGTTTAAGCCGAGCAAGGATTTCAAAGAGTCCTTGTCGGGCTTATCTGACAAAAAGTAAAAAGTATATCGGTGCTACGAAGCCGAGCGGTACATATCAACACTCGGAGCTCCTGCAATAGCGTTTGATGCCGAGCAGAGCAGCAGTAGTAAATGGAGTTTGATGAACAGCCGAATACATAGGGAATCCCGCAAAACGTAGGAATTGTCCGCCAAACAATGGGACGGGACGCGCCGGATATTGGATTGAGAATGGCATCTCATGTAGGGTGAGTCCGGCTTATTTTATCTGCGGCGCTTTCACTTTTTGGCGCCGTACACATAAAACCTCTTGCACCCATCCCCTCGGGTAGCAAGTAAATCGGCAGGTGTGGAAATCCAACCCGCCTGCCGACAACCCGTTTTACAAAATATGAGGTTATCGGGTAATTTAAGCGAGGTTCGATTTGTTTCAGGTTTGCACAGAATGACTTTCGGTAGGGTGCTGTAATGGATGGTTGGCTCCTGAAACAATGGTGCGGTACGATTCCGCAGGGCAAGTGCTAAGCTATTGCAAGATAGCGAAACAGTGTACACGGCTTGCCTAACGCTTAGTCCCTGCATTGGTTAAGGTAGGTGAGGAGGCATCCGAAATCCGAACGCCATTGCAGGGCGCTGGGGACTGCGAAAGTGTTCAAGCGGTAGGAAATGCTGCCACCGCGAGGCGGTTTTGATTTGAAGTGCATCCTCGGAAGCAGGAGATGACTATTTGGTCGCGACAAATAGCCGGTAAAGCTTCCTCGCCTGCGGGTGTAGTTTAGTGGTAAAACACCAGATTTCCAATCTGGTTTTCGGGGTTCAATTCCCCGTGCCCGCTCCATTCTGAATGAAACGAACAGTGGCATATAAGGAGGAAACCATAATGGCACAGAAAATTATTTTACAGCCGGATGAGGTGTGGGATTACTTCGTGGAGCACGAAGAAGAATGCGATGAATGTATGTTTGAAATCGCATCATGCTCCGAATACGGAACAGCGGTGTATCTGTCGAGAAGTTCCAAGGGCATTGGATGTATCACCGTGGAAGCGGACGACCAAGAGGTTTATAACGAGGAAGTTATCGACGCTGAGGATACAAAAAAGACGGTGCAGAAGGTTTATGACGATTATCTCACGGATAAAGTTATAGAAATTCTGTCTGATTTTGAACCGCAGGAAGACGACACGCTCCAAGACCAAGAGGATGAAATCGCTATGCGCGAGGAAGAGTTGGATAATCTCATCTGGGATTTTGTGATGGGCGTTTTCGGCGGAGAAACCTATGCGGATTTTGATTGTACCGGAGAAGTCCTCGATGACCTGAAAGACCATTTCCTCGAATATATGTACCGTAAACACGGGTTCGATATTTATCGCCCGATGGTTCTCGAGGACGAGGACGGAACAGAATTTTTTGAGGAGTATCCATACGAGCATATGGAGTTCGATGACGAGGATAATCCGATGTATAAGGATTGATTTCCCCGATAGCGGCTCAATGCTGCTTTAATTATAGAGACCAGCCGGTTCCTCCCCTCCGGCTGGTATGCTGCACGATTGGCTCTGCCTCCCCGTGGCGTGCGGCGGATGCGGGTTTATGCCCGTAACGAAAAGAGTACATTGAATGTAAGGAGTACATATTATGGCAAAAATCACTATCGCAGGGAAGGCTGTCGTTGTCACTTCCACCATCAAGCTGGAGGACATCAAGACTGTCGGTAAGTATCGCCCCAAGGCTCTCTCCGTTTATGGCGGTGAGGACGGCAAGGAGGAGGTCTTTGCTATCAAGGCAGGCTATAACGAGAATTTCTCCAAGTACGGCATCTGCTTTGCGGATGAGACTCGCGACGAGAAGCTCGCGACCATCACGATGACCACCAACTACGACGGCGATGACATCGAGGGCTTTGTTGCCGACTATTTCGGCGCAGCCATCATCTACCTCAACAAGCTTGAGGAGACTCTCCCCGCCGTCATCGAGGAAATCGCCGCAGAGCGTGCCTCTGTGATGAGCAACATCACCGTTATCGCCTAAGCGATTTCGGTAATGAGCCGTGCCCGCCGCAGAAATGCGGCGGGTTTTTCAAACCAATATCAACCGAAAATTAAATGAGTTAAAGGAGAATTGATTATGGTACAGGTTACTGTAGGTAATAACGTTAAGCGCGAAAAGGTTATCGTCGATACGAACGCAACCCTTCGCTCCGTTCTTGAGGATGCGGGTGTGGATTACACTCGCGGTGTGATGCATCTCGATGGTTCCTCCCTCAATCCGGGCGACCTTGATAAGACCTTTGCCGATTTTGGCATCGGTGAAAAGTGCTTCCTTCTCAATGTCGTTAAGGCTGATAACGCCTAATCAGTAAACACCCCGGAACCCCGCCATTTTCATGGCGGGGTTTTATCTGGGGGATTGGCGGAACAGGCAGACGCAATGGACTTAAAATCCATCGCTTTGAAAGCGTACCGGTTCAAATCCGGTATCCCCCACCAAATGAATTTATAAACAAGGAGAGGTTTTATGTTTAGGCAGAAAGTTTGTCAAACGATGATGACTTCGGAAGCTGCTAATAACTTCTTCCAGCACATAACGGGTAACGATTGGAACGGAGATGTGAGCTTTGTCTCTACCCTCCGAGCCTTAGTTGCTCCCAGAATGCAGGAAGGTGAGCGACTGAATGTCGTATTCAATTCTACAAGATATTCGGCACAGGAAATTTCCAGCGCTCCTGCAAAAAATGCCGTTAGAGCCATATTTAGTTCCAGCAGTTGGGACGCAGGAACCATTATGGTTCATAGTCTTGCAAGCCAATCCCAAGAGGACAACTATGCGTGTCTGGAGCTGTTGAAGAGCACATTTGAATCCGCCTATCCCGGATGGCATCGCCTCGAAAGGGTTACGGATTTCTTCCGTAAAAAGTTCTATGCCCTTTGCTTTATCCATCCGGAAACGAAGCGAGTGGCTCTCTTCGTAGATAATCTGGATTTACCCAAATTGCATTATCTTCAGTGTGCGGTTTTTGCGTTTCTCCCGTGGTATTTTGACCCCGAAAAGGGCGTTTCGGAAGAAGAGATGGCGCTTATCGAATCGCTCAGAGATAAATCTTCCTCAAAATATGAAGCGTGTATTGCGGGGGTTGCGGAAAAATATGATTTCAAAACAGCTCGTGTTCGCCAGCTGCTCGCGGGTTTTGAAACGAGGTTCGAGCGCAGAAAGTGCGAAGAACTCAGAGAAAGCATTTCTGTAATCGACTCGGAAATCGACAGACTGAGTGATGCGATTTCCGGCTATCTCAGACAGCGCCGAGACAGCGAGACTACACTCCTTGGTTTGGAACTGAAAATCGAACAGGACAATGGCGGCGAGTCGGAAATCATGGATTACTTCCTGAGCAACGACAAATTAATCCTCGAAAGCGTGACGAACTCCAAGATGATTTTCGTTGTAAAGGCAAATTGCGAATATTTCGATGAGGATATGGCGAAATCCATCATCGATAAGCCTGAAAGCTACGTATACAGACCGTCTGGCAGAGCCTGCAATAATTATATCCAGAACGAGGATATGAAGCGGCTCATGTATGCCATCTTTATCGACCAGACTGTGAAACTGCGTTTCTGCGCGGCATATAGTTTTGACATCGGCGGTCGAAGCGTCAGAGGAGTTAGTCAGTATAACTACAGCGCAGAGTGCGCCGGATATATGCCGAACACGCATATTGATAGATTCTCTTGTATGGGAAGTTATCAGAATGCCATCAACAGAATGCTGAAAGAAAATGACTACATCAGCGCAATCGAACAGTGTGTTGCTTCTTGCAAGAGTCTGAATTTTGCGGATAGCACGGTTATGAGCGAGTTTATGTGCCGTATGTACGGGCTTCAGGGGCATACCAATGTGAACAACAGATGTCTGGAGCTGCCCAACGGACAGATTGTTACACCGAAAGAAGCAGCTGATTGGTTGAGAGAACAGGAGTGTGGCAGCAATGAGTAAGAATATCAAAATCACAGATGAGAGTCTTAATGAAGTGCGCAAGGCTTTTGAGGAAGCCTTATCCACAGGAAAGTTCTCTGATGGAAAAATCACTTTCACAAAAACTCTCGGCATCGTCAATCGAAAGGCTACCGTTTTCTTCACTGAGCTTGCTTGGCTCAAGATGCAGACTCTCATTCGAGAGTTTGATAAAGAGGTTGCTTGGCACGGTATCGCTAAGCGCGGAGAAGACGCTTCCAAGGACGAGTATTACATAACGGATATTCTGGTGTATCCGCAGGAAGTGACGGGAGCCACAGTGAGCACCGACCAAGAAAAATACCAGATGTGGCTTATGAACCACGATGATGAGGTTTTCAACAACATTCGGATGCAGGGGCATTCTCATGTCAATATGGGTGTCACCCCGAGCAGCGTGGATACATCACTCTATGACCGGATTCTTGAGCAGCTTGACGACGATATGTTCTACATCTTCATGATTTGGAATAAGCGCAAAGAAAAGACTATCAAGATTTATGACCTCGCTAAGAACATTCTTTTCGATACTTCGGATGTCACAGTTGAAGTCCTTGATGATGGAACCGGTATCGAAAAATTCCTCAAGGACGCAAAGGACGCGGTAAAAGACAAGCCTACCACGCCGACAACGACATATCAAAGCCCCTATCGCGGTTCTTATGGGTATGGCGGATATTATGGTGGATACGGCGGTTCCTATGGAGGCTCTGCAAAAGAGGAAGAGCCCAAAAAGACCGAGTCGTCCAAAGAAACAGCGAGTTCTCAGAAAAAACGAAAGGGAAAGCGCAAGGGGAAGAAACACGGCGGGGTTAACAATGCCTGTGATGAGAGTACGCAAGTAACTCTCTGGGATGGGTATGACGACGATATGGATGACCCGTTTTATGCAAGAGGTTATTGACAGGAGGTGATTTTCAATGACAAGACAGGAGTTTCTTGACGATGTTTGCGATTTCAGCGAACTGAGGAATTTTTGTTATGACAATGACTGTGGAATTTGCGATGACATCTACGATGATGAATCGAAAGACGATTATATCAATGAACATCTTTCGGATATGGCGGATGACGCAGATGACTGGCAAAGCCTCTACCGCACTCTGGATGATATCCCGACCGGGTATGATTACTACCGTTTAGATGATTACGGCGAGTTCAACGGTCTGGACGATGACGACTTCGAGGACTACAAAGACGAGGTGCTCGAGTGGATGGACAATAATGAGTACTGGGACGAGGATGAAGATGACGAGGAAGAGTATTTCCCTCCGGAAGATGAATACAGCGAAGAGGAAGACGATGAGGAATCATATGAAGAAGATATGCAGCCTGTCGATGAGCTTTTTAGCTTATGCAGTGAGCAGCTCCGAGTAATCGATGCAAAAGAAAAAGCCGAAGAACAGAGAAGCAATGAAGAATTTCTTGCTTTTACAGCGGAAATCGGCGTGGTAGTAAACGAGGGAGGTAAAGCAGTATGATGGATTTAAGCAAATCCTATGATTTTTTTCAGCCTGAAAAGGATGACGCCCGTATCCATATTGTTGGGTGCGGCTCTGTTGGTTCCACCATTGCGGAAAACTTGGCTCGCTGTGGTGTAACAAAGATGACCCTGTGGGATTTTGATAAGGTTGAAGCCCACAATATTGTCAATCAGATGTTCCGACAGCAGGATGTTGGTAAGTTAAAGGTCGAAGCTCTTAAGGATATTCTGAGCGACATCAACCCCGACATCATTGACGATGTCGAACTCAAACCCGACGGTTGGAAGGGCAAGCTTATGTCCGGCTACATCTTCCTTTGCGTGGACAGTATTGAGCTGCGCAGAGAAATCGTCGAAAAGCATATGGATAGTCCGTATGTAAAAGCGGTATTTGATTTTCGCACGCTTCTTGAAAGTGCGCAGCACTACGCCGCTGACTGGTCGGATTATAAAATGAAAAAGGACTTATTGAAGTCCATGCAGTTCTCGCACGAAGAAGCCGCCGTGGAAACTCCGGTATCGGCTTGCGGGGTTACGCTCGGAGTTGCGACGACAGTACGTGCGGTTTGCGCTATCGGTGTTGCAAACTTTATCAGGTTCTCCAAGGGTCAGGACGTTAAGAAGTTCATGAACATTGACCTGAGTACATTCATGCTTGACGCTTTTTAACAGGTAAACAAACTTAGACTGTAATGAAATGTGTTTCTTTGAAACAGCTTTTCGCTGTCAGCAAAAGTGACAACTTGAGAGGAAAATGGAGGCTGCCAAGGAGGCGTCTTCACTGAAGGCGGAGCCCGCACATCCGGTAATCACGAAGCTATTAACCATCAAAACCAAGCAGTATTCCGTTGTCCCACAACAAGTCGTCAGATGAGAAAGCCATCTAACCCGGTCTCCAGACTCGAATTCGATGCCCGCTTCTATCTATAATGATTACAGTCAAACATAAAGGAGGTATTCGTGTGGTTTACATCACAGTAAAGCAGCCGCCAATGTATAGGCAAATGACATTGGAAGAGCTTCTTTTTGGAACGGAAATTAAACCTTCCATAGTAAACAACAACATAACAAACACGCATACATATGTTGTTGACAGAGTAAACGATAAATATCGCAAGCGAATCGATGTCGATAAGATGATTGAAAAGCTTGCACAGTTCAATCAGCAAACAGAATCGCTCAGAGTACATCAGCCCCGCGCAGATTTATATTATACATTCCACATCCCCAAGAAAAGCGGTGGGCTTCGGCGTATCGATGCTCCGAACGATGAGCTGAAGAACGCACTTAGAAATTTGAAAGAGATATTCGAGAATGATTTCGGATGCCTGTATCATACAAGTGCGTTTGCATATATGAAAGGACGCGGAACAATTCCTTCGGTTAAACGACATCAGGCGAATGAGTCCAAGTGGTTTGGAAAATATGACCTTTCCAACTTCTTTGGAAGCACAACGCCTGATTTTGTCATGAAGATGCTTTCAATGATTTTTCCTTTCTCTGAAATCGTTAAAACAAGTGGTGGTAAGGCAGAACTCAGTAAAGCGCTCGACCTTGCCTTTTTGAACGGAGGTCTTCCGCAGGGAACGCCGCTTTCGCCGACGCTGACAAACATTATGATGATTCCGATTGACCATAAGTTATCAAACGGACTGCGTAACTTCAATAATCAGTCCTTTGTTTACACAAGGTACGCGGATGATTTTCTTGTATCCTCAAAATACGAGTTTAAGTTTATGGATGTAGAAAAATTCATCGTTGATGTGTTGGCGGAGTTCGGTGCGCCGTTCACAATCAAGACAGCCAAAACCAGATATGGCTCGTCTGCCGGTTCCAATTGGAACCTCGGAGTTATGCTGAATAAGGATAACAACATCACAATCGGTCATAAAAAGAAAAGACAGTTTCAAGCAATGCTCAGTTCATACGTTCTTGATAAGCAGAACGGGCATCCGTGGGATAGAACCGATATCCAGACCTTAGAGGGTTATCGGAATTATTATCGCATGGTAGAGGGAGAGACTATCGATAAAATTGTCGAGCACATTGGAGAGAAGTATCATATTGATATAGTTGCTTCCCTTCACGACGATTTACGAACATAACAAAGATTTCTGTAATGAATATCCATTTTCATGGGGCTTTTTGCTGTAAGCGGAAGTGACGCGATGGTAGGGAAAAGGGCGCAGAGAGCAGGAACTTAAGAGCGGCTTCCTCTTACTGCGATGACCACCAAACAAATCATCGCATAAACAATGAACTGTTGCTACACAACAGTCGAATCCGTCAGTAAGCGCCAGATACACCTGCACCTCGCTGCCGAGGCGCCTGAGTGGTACCAGTATCCCGCCTGCTGCTGACATTGTAGATTACAGAAACCAGAAACAACTAAATGGATAAGCTGATAATGCAATTGCTTTTGCCTATGCAAACGCGCTCTTTGCTGTCAGTGAGAGTAACAACTTGAGAAGAAAATAGAGGCTACGGGAAGACGACCGGATAAGCTTAAAAGAATCTATTACGAAATCCAAATAATTATTATAGATTCTTGGATGTTGTCCCACAACAACGCACTGAACTATCCTTCATGTTCATCAGCTGGATGAATGGTTCCTGCATCCCAGTAAGACGCGTGCCACTCCTGTACCACTCCCTTGTAGATTATCACTTATCCAACAAAAGAATTGTTCCTTTTAAGGAACTCTCGAAAACCTATTGTAACACAACTGCTTTTTGGATATTTTACAACCTTTATGGTTGTAGAAACGATTTTAATGCCCTCGGAGGTTTGCGGACTGACCGTGAAAGCTCAATCTCTGCGGAGAAATGAGAAAGGCGTTGAAATATATGTGGGTATGCTGGAATCGGCAGACAGGCAAGCTTGAGGAGCTTGTGCCCATTAGGGCGTGTGAGTTCAAGTCTCATTACCCACACCACTTGGCGCTATCGTCTAATCGGTCAGGACATCGCCCTTTCAAGGCGGAAATATGGGTTCAAATCCCGTTAGCGTCACCATTTATGTGGGCATAGCTCAGCTGGTAGAGCACCTCACTTTTAATGAGGGAGTCCGGCGTTCGAGTCGCCGTGCCCGCACCATGCGTGAGTTATGGTTTTCTCACGCGTTCTCTCTGCTACCCTCCCGTCTTGTACGGGAGGGTTAACTAATAATTCAGGAGGTAGGTTTAGTATGAGTTCACTCATCAAGTGTCCGCATTGCAATAAAGAATTCAATAACGAGCCTCTGGAGGAAGTGCTAAATCCTACTGTGAACATTATAAAGCATTCCACAGAGCGTAGTTCGTGGCATGATATTGCGGATATGATTCATGCAGGCGAGTATTATAGGATGTTCGATGTGGGAGATTCGATTTCCTGTACGCTGGAAGACGGAAAAAGAATTGATATTGATGTCGCCGCTGTCAATCCGTTTGGAGATAATCAGGTTGCTTTTTGTTTTCACGATTGCTTAGACGACGCTTCAATGAATCGCACAAATACAAATCGCGGTGGATTTTGCGAATCGAAAATGCAGGACTACCTCAATGACGATATATTCAATTTACTTCCGGATGACCTCAAGGAAGTAATCACTGCGAGAAAAATTGTTCAAACCATTGGAGGTACGGAATTCAGCGCCGAATGTAAGCTTTGGCTTCCGTCGCTTTACGAGGTTTATGGTGAAGTATATGCCAGACATAGTTGCGAGTCCAATGAAAAGCAGTTTGAGTTGTTCAAGAACCCAAGAAATCGCGTCAAGTTCAGACGTGGTGCTTCTGGAGAAGATTATAGCCTTCACTGGTGGCTGCGCTCGCCCAATGTCGGCTACTCTACCAACTTCTGGTATGTCAGCTACATTGGCTACTGCTACACCAACGGCGCCAGCAATGCGGGTGGCGTCTGCCCCTGCTTCTTAATCTGAAAATTGGTGTACATTTTAAGTTGCAACCCAATATATCTGGCGGCTTGCCCGCCAGCAACATGAAATATGAGGTGTAATTATGGGATTTGTTGATTTTAGAACAAAAATTCAGGAACAGTTCAATTCGATGGCGGAGAGCTCTGCGCGGTTATTTGTTGTCGATGTCGATAAGGACGAAATGTGGAATTTGTATTTAGACAGCTTTCCTGCCGGTACAAACAATATCTATCGTGAGCGAAGAGAACATGACTGTTCTTGTTGCAGGCAGTTTATCAAGCAGGTCGGCAACGTTGTTGCCATTAACAATGGCGAGGTTTCTTCCATTTGGGACATCGATACGCCGGATGCAACCTATCAGACAGTTGCAAAGGCAATGTCGGAGTATATCAAGTCCAAGGCTATCGCAAACGTCTTTTTCTGTAACGAGAGCAGAGTCGGAACGATGCATAATTTTGAACTGCTACCCACCGGCGAGAGCAAGAGATGGGAGCATTTTTACGCTGAAATTCCTGCGATTGCGCTTGAGAAAAGACGCTCTGTCGGAGATGTTCAGGGTGAGTTTAGGTCAACTAAGGATGTTTTTAAGCGCTCGCTCGAAGAGATTACCGAGGAAAGTGTGATGACTGTTCTTGAACTGATTTCTCAGCGCTCTCTTTATAGAGGAGAAGAGTGGAAGAACCCGCTTAATATTTTCCTTGAGTATAAGAGAGCTTATTCAGCTCTGCCCGAAACGCAAAAGGACTTATACGCATGGGAAAAATCTGTTAAGGCAGGCGGAGCGATTGGTCGCATCCGCAACCACAGCATCGGTACGCTCCTTGTAAATATCAGCGAGGGTATGGAACTTGATTTAGCCGTTCGTAAATACGAACAAATCGTTGCCCCTGCAAATTATAAACGTCCCAAGGCGATTTTCACAAAGAAGATGTTAGAAGAGGCGCAAAAGACAATCGAAGAACTGGGGTATATGTCTGCTCTCGGTCGTCGGTTTGCAACTCTTGATGATATTACCGCAAACAACATTCTGTTTTCAAATAAAGACTCCGCAAGACGCATTACGGGAGCCTCTATTTTTGATGAGATGAAAAAAGATATTCCTGTAAATCCGAAAAAGTTTTCGAGAATCGAGGAAATCGCTATTTCGGATTTTGTGTCCGATGTTTTGCCAAACGCACAGGAAGTCGAGCTGTTCCTCGAAAGCCGTCATTCCGGTAATCTGATGTCTCTCATCTCTCCAAAGGATAAGACGAGCAAGAGTATGTTCAAGTGGAACAACGGGTTTAGCTGGGCGTATGCAGGAAACATTGCAGACAGCACGATGAAAGAAAATGTTAAGGCTGCCGGTGGTAAGGTTGATGGTGTGCTGCGTTTTTCAATTCAGTGGAATGACGAGGACTATAACCCTAATGACTTCGACGCTCACTGCACCCAGCCTAATGGCAATCATATTTACTTCGGCTCCAAACATGACGCTCGCACGAGCGGCGAACTCGATGTTGATATTATCAATCCAACCCGTAATAAGGCAGCGGTTGAGAATATTACTTGGCTGAGTAAGGGACGAATGCCGAAGGGTACATATCAGTTCTTTGTTAATTGCTATCATAACAGCGGTGGCAGAAGCGGATTCAAAGCGGAAATTGAGTTCGACGGTCAGATTTTTTCCTTTGATTACAACAAAGAGCTTCGCACAGGTGAAAATGTATATGTTGCGGATGTTGAATTCGACGGTGAAAACTTCCGCCTTATCGAGAAGCTTCCGTCCGGCGTGTCTACCCGTGACCTCTGGGGGCTTAAAACAAACCAGTTTATTCCGGTTTCTGTGATTTGCTATTCACCGAACTACTGGGACGAACAGACCGGTGTGGGTAATCGCCACTACTTCTTTATGTTAAAGGATTGTGTTAATCCGGAGAGACCGAACGGTATGTTCAATGAATATCTCAAGGAAGAACTGTTAAAGCATAAGCGCGTTTTCGAGGCGCTTGGCAGCAAAATGGCTGTCGAAGACTCTGCTGACCAGTTATCCGGTGTGGGATTTTCATCTACACGCAGAAACGACGTTGTTGTCAGAGTAAAGGGCGCTACCGAAAGAGTACTCAAAATTAAATTTTAAGAAGGAGCAATTGATATGAATGCAGAAAAAATGTTTGAAACAGCTGTAAGAAATAAAATGAGATTTCCCTATAAAGGTCAGATTTCTGTCGAAGACCTGTGGGATTTAGATGTCAACGCACTCGACGGCGTTTTTAAGACCTTAAACAGCAAGGTCAAGGTCAGTCAGGAAGAAAGCTTACTCAGAACTCGTTCTAAGGAGAGCGAGGAACTGATGGTGCAGATTGAAATCGTGAAGTATATCGTATCTATGAAGCTTGCCGAGGCTGAGGCGAGAAAAAATGCGGAAGCGAATCGTGCAAAGAGACAGCAGATTCTCGGAATTCTTGCCGATAAGCAGGAAAGTGACCTCAAGAATAAGAGTCCCGAAGAGTTACAGGCAATGCTCGCGGCGTTGGAGTAAGGGAGGCTTTTCATGAAAACTCTCATTGTGATTGATGTGCAAAATGATTTTATCACCGGAGCACTTGGCTCAAAAGAGGCTGTAAATATTTTGCCGAACATCAAGAGGAAAATTGAAGCGTATATTGACACCGGTAATGAAGTGATTTTCACTCGTGATACGCATGGCGAAGCTTACCTTGACACCAATGAAGGAAAACATCTTCCGATTCCTCACTGCATTAAAGGAACAGATGGCTGGCAGATTGTCAAGGAAATTGACCGTCCTGAATGTGAGCATATCGATAAGCCCACATTCGGATATATCGGCTGGACTTTCTTGCGTGACGGAGCAAGAGTAATGGGCACCAGAAGTCTTTCGGAAGTTGAAATCGTCGGTGTTTGCACCGATATTTGCGTGATTTCTAATGCTTTGATTCTCAAAGCGCTTTTTCCGGAAATTGATATTACCGTTGACGCAAGCTGCTGCGCAGGAGTCACTCCCGAGGCTCATAAGGCGGCGCTCATCGCTATGAAATCATGTCAAATCAATATTGTTGGAGAGTGATTAAGTGTTAAAAGTTAATTGCAAACCGGTTGAATTAAACAAATTTCCGGACGGTACTTTTTTGATTAAGGAGAAGCCGTCCGGTGATAGGGCTCTCATCTCGTGGAAGTTTGAAAACAACGAGGAGCTTGTTGCGCTGATTTATATTACTCATCATCTTCGTGCTCACGGCGTTAAGACAATTCACTTGTTTATGCCGTATATCCCCAATGCACGGCAGGACAGAGTAAAAACAGATGAGGATGTATTTACACTCAAGTATTTTGCTTGGGTTGTTAATTCTTTGAAATTTGACAAGGTCAGTGTGTTAGACCCGCATTCCTCTGTGTCTGAGGCTTTGATTGAGCGTATAGAGATTATGTCTCCTGCCTATTTTATCAACGCCGTTTACAATCGTGTCTGTAAGGAATGTTCGTGCGGAGAAAATGATGTCTTGATGTTCTATCCTGACGAAGGCGCGATGAAGCGATATTCCGGAATGATTTCGGCGCCCTATGCTTTCGGCATCAAAGAGCGTGACTGGGCTACCGGAAAGATTAAAGGATTATCTGTTTTCGAGGGTGAGAACTCTGTCAAAGGCAAGAACATCCTGATTGTTGATGATATCAGCAGTCGAGGCGGAACCTTCTACCACAGCGCCAAAAAACTTAAAGAACTCGGTGCTGAGAAGGTATTTCTTTATGTAACGCACTGTGAAAACACAATCCTCGAAGGCGAGGTTTTATCCAGTGGGCTGATTGAGAAGGTTTATACCACGGACAGCCTGCTTACAACAACACACGAAAAGATTGAGGTGATGGAGCTGTGATTAAAATGAATCCAATGCTTTTGATTGACTTTTATAAAGCCGTTCACGCCGAAATGCTACCGAAGCACATGACAAAATCGGTATCCTATTATACCCCGCGTATGAGTCGTGTGAACCGTTGGGATAAGGTCGTCATGTTCGGTTTGCAGGGGTTTATCAAGACATATCTCATCGATTACTTCAATGAAGAGTTCTTTGCGAAACCTTTTGAGACGGTGATGGCTGATTATCAGCGAGTAATGGACGCGTCTCTTGGAAAGGGCATTTATGGTATGGAGAAAATCGAAAATCTCCATAAGCTTGGCTATCTTCCGATTGAGATTGTCGCCATTCCGGAGGGCACCCGCGTGCCGATGCATTGTCCAATGTTCGGAATCACAAACACACACCCTGATTTTGCATGGCTTCCACAGTCTCTCGAAAGCCTTATCTCCGCTGAGAGCTGGCATCCTATGCTGGCTGCTACCGTAGGGTACACCTACAGAGAAATCGTAAATCATTATTACGGTTTAACTTGTGATGATAATATTCCTCGAGCAAAGGCGCTTGGCGCGTTTGATTTTCGAGGTGAAGAGAGCTTGGAGTCTGCCATTAAAGCCGGAGCGGGGTGGTGTATGTCGTTCCTGAATACAGCAACAGTTCCCGTTATTCCGTATTTGGAGAGTGTATATAATTGTGACTGCACCAAGGAGCCTGTGGCTTTTGGCAGTCCGAGTACAGAGCACTCTGTTATGTGCTCAAACTATGCGGTTGATGGTGATGAAATCACACTACTCAGACGGCTACTCACGGAGATTTATCCTAATACCAGTTTCTCCGCCGTGCTTGACTCATATGATTACTGGAATGTAATTGACAATATTCTTCCGCAAATCAAGGATGAGATTCTTGCGCACAATGGCTGTATGTTAATGCGCGGTGATTCTGGTGATTGCGTAGAGGTTGTGACAAAGACGGTTTTCAAGCTCTGGGAAGAGTTCGGCGGCACAATTAACAGTAAAGGATACAAGGTACTTGACCCTCATGTAAAGGCTATCTACGGAGACAGCATTACCGTTCAGCGCTGTGAGGAGATTTACAAGATTTTGATGGAAAGCGGATTTGCCTGTTCCAATGTCGCTCTTGGCGTCGGTTCTTTCTCTTTCCAGTGCATCGAAGAGGACGGAGTGTTAAAGCCGTTTACGAGAGACACATTTAGTGCCTGTATTAAGGCAACCTACTGCGAAATTGACGGGGAACCTCTCCCGATTTTCAAAAACCCCAAAGACGGTGGATTCAAAAAGAGTCAAAAGGGGTGTTGCGTGGTTTACAGAGACAACGATAATGAACTCTGCTATAAGGACGAGTTTACTTGGGATGAGGCATATGGTGATTCACGAAATATGCTTGTACCCGTGTTTAAGAACGGCGTAATGACAAAGGAGTTTACTCTTGATGAGGTCAGAGCCAATCTGCATGGAGGTAATTTCTAATGGATTACGAAGAATATATGAGAAAATTTAACGCAAAGGCGGTCAAAGACGGAGTTGTTTCATGGATTCGCCAGTGGTTTGAAACAAACGGCAATGGGTGTAATGCCGTTGTCGGTATTTCTGGCGGGAAAGACAGCTCGGTCGTTGCTGCACTGTGCGTTGAAGCACTCGGAAAAGAAAGAGTGATTGGCGTATTGATGCCGAATCACGAACAGGCAGATATCGGTTCGGCGTACAAGTTGGTTGACCACCTTGGCATTATGCATACCGTTGTCAATATCGGTGGGGCTGTTGACTATTTATCCAGTCATGTTGACTCAAACATTTTAAGAACAGCGAAACTTAGTCCGCAGGTCAGCTTAAAAATGTCCGTCCAAGCAAAAACAAATCTGCCTTGCCGAATCCGCATGGCTACGCTTTACGCGGTTTCACAGAGCGTCAACGGCAGAGTTGCCAACACTTGCAATCTCAGCGAGGATTGGGTCGGATACTCAACGCGATATGGAGATTCTGTTGGCGATTTCAGCCCTCTGTCAATGCTAACAACGGATGAAGTGATTGCAATCGGCAAGGAATGTGGCATTCCGAACGAGCTTATCGAAAAAGTACCCTCAGATGGACTTTGCGGTAAAACCGATGAAGAAAATCTTGGCTTCTCCTATAGAGTTCTTAACGAATATATCAGAACAGGGCATTGCGACGACGAACGAATCCGAGCGTTAATCGACGAAAAGCACAGCAAAAACTTATTTAAGCTCTTGCCGATGCCGGTTTTCTCATATGAGCCCGATGACAAAATGTAGATTGACTGACCCAATATCTCAAAGAATAAGAAATAAATAGGTGATAAACATATGAAAGCGATTAGCTCAGGAAACACGTATGAAATCTTTGATGATTCATTACGGACATTTGACAGGCTGCCTACGCAAACGTATGTCGTAAGGTTTAGCAAAAACAGAGGCTTTTTCCTTGAAAAGTACGTTGATATAGAAATTACCGAAAATAAGATTTATGGCGCTCATTTAGATAAAGTCAATAAGGTTCTGCGCTCATTTGAGAGTACCAATCGTAGCCTTGGTGTAATTCTTAGCGGTGATAAAGGTATCGGCAAATCATTATTTGCTAAACTTTTAGCCATTGAAGCAATAAGAAAAGACATTCCATTGATTGTCGTTGATACATTTGTTCCGGGGATTGCCTCTTACCTCGAAAGCATTGAGCAGGAAGTCATGGTGCTGTTTGATGAATTTGATAAAACATTCGGAGAAGTGAAGCAAAGCGATGGCGAGGCTTCTCCGCAGGCGCACTTGCTAAGCTTGTTCGACGGCGTGTCCGGCGGTAAGAAACTTTTTGTTATCACCTGTAATGAACTCCGAAAACTGAACGATTATCTGATTAACCGTCCGGGGCGGTTCCACTATCATTTTAGATTTGAGTATCCTTCCGCACAAGAAGTTCGTGAGTATCTGGAGGATAAAATTCCCGAAGAACAATATGGCGAAATCGATAGCATAATCGCATTTTCAAAGAGAATCAATCTTAATTATGACTGCTTAAGAGCGATTGCTTTTGAAATCAGTATGGGTTCCAAATTCAAAGATGCCATTAAAGATTTGAATATTATCAATATGGAATCAGAGAGATACAACGTAACATTGTACTTCAGCAATGGTATGACCGCTATGGCAAAGGGCGTGTATCTTGACCTGTTTAATGAGGACGATGAGGAAACTCTCTATCTATGCGATAAGTCCGGTAAAAACTTCGTTGATGTAACATTCAACACATCCGATTGCCAGTTTGATACAAAGAAGCTGATGAACGTTATCCGTCAAGAGGATTTACGAGTTTCTTTTGAGGAAGACGATGAGTGTAAAGACTTGGTAGCCCAAGCAAGAGCAGCCGAAATTGAGTATCTTGCTTTTAGCCGTCAGCGTGCCAGAAACATTCATTACGCGGTCTAAGAGATGGGCTCTGCCGGATAATATACTTAAATAAATCTCGTGTTGAGATTTTAATAAAACCCACAATGTAGATTGATTGCAAATTAAGTATTTATACATAGGCGCAGTCGCTCGTCGCTGTTAGTGCGAGTATGAAATTGGAACGGTTCTCGAAATTATACCGTTCACGAAAGTTTTATTTTAACGGGGTTAAAATAAAACTTACGAGAACCGTACAATTTCTCCGGAAATGCATAACCCAGAAGGCTCCCAGATTAGGCACGCCTTCAGGGTTACGGATTGTGGGAAGAAAAACGGTCGGGTTTTATATCCGACCGTTTATTATATGCTGACGTGGCTCAAAGGTAGAGCAGCGGCTTTGTAATCCGCAGGTTGCAGGTTCGATTCCTGTCGTCAGCTCCAAAATAGGAGAGCTATACTCCGAGGTACCCTTGGGGTCTGGAGCAACAAGGAAAAATAACGTCCCCAGAATGGTTTGCGGTAGTCAGGAGAAAACCGTCGAAAAACCGAAAGGTTTGGAGAGCAGAAGTGTTGGTGGTCTGAGCCTCATATAGCGATAGAGGAATCGAGAAGGACAAGGCGTGGAAATCTGCGGAAGCGCGAAAAACCACAGTTATTTGGAGAGTTAGCCTAATTGGTTAAGGCACCGGTCTTGAAAACCGGCGTTCCGCAGCAATGCGGATTCAGGGTTCGAGTCCCTGACTCTCCGCCAAAATAATAAGTAGCGAGGTGATTTTAATGGTTTTTGTTCCGTATGAAAAGCTCTCAAAGAAAAAGCAAAAAGAAATTGACGCACAGAAGCGAGGAACTTGGGGCGAAATTTGCCCGATTACGAGGAAAACCAAAAACCTCACAGTATATAATCGCCAAAATGAAAAGAAAATCACGAGGAGGGATATAAATGACTCTTACTGAAAAAGTGATTGCTCTTCAGGAGTTAAATGGAGCGAATGAAAAACAAAGATTTCTGAAGGAGAATGCGGATGACGCTCGGTTTACAAAGTTTCTGTATTATGCGCTCAATCCACTTCTTACATACAATCTTTCAGAGAATACGCTTCGGGATAAGCCGGATAACTCTCCGTGCAAAGACTTTATTACCTTTACAGATATTTTTGATTGCTGCGAGCAGTTGTCTCGCTTACGAGGACTTGATGATGCGACGGTTCGTCAGGTAAAAAACTTTTTGTACAATCAAATTGATAAGGATGCGACCCGTGAGATTTTCATTAAGCTTCTGGCGAAAACCTTGAGGCTTGGAGTGACCGCAAAGACTGTTAACAAAGTGATTCCCAACTTACTTCCGGAGTGGGAAGTTCAGCAGGCGTATCCGATAGATAAGTATCCGGTCTCAAGCGGTACAGAGTTTTGGTTGACCCAAAAACTGAACGGTGTGCGTGCAACATTATATAATGGTCAGCTTATCGCGCGAAGCGGTGTTCCGTTCAAGGGTCTTGACCACATACTCAAGGAACTTCGATGGGCTGACTGCACCCATATTGCTTTGGACGGTGAGCTTACGCTTGCAGATACGCATGGGTTAAGAGACAATGAGGCTTTTCGTGAGGCAACCGGGATTCTAAACTCGGATGATGAGCATAAAACAGGGATTTGCTTCACGATTTTTGACGCAATTCCTTATGCAGATTTTGATAGCGCCAATCCAAAGGTTTCTTATTCTCATCGGAGAACCATTCTTAATGAGGTAGAGGAGACGGTGAGTAACTCGGAATGCGTAAGAGTACTACCGGTGCTTTACCACGGCAAAGACCTGCAGAAAATTGATGAATTTCTTGAGCAGATGGTTCGAGAGGATAAAGAGGGCTTAATGCTCAATACCGATGTTCCGTATAAGAGAACAAGACACAAAGGCATTCTGAAAATCAAGCGGTTTTACACAATGGATTTACCGATTACCGGAGCTGAGGAAGGAAGCGGCAGACTCGCCGGTAGGTTAGGGGGGGCTTTTGTGCTTGACTACAAGGGAAATGAAGTAAAAGTCGGTTCAGGGTTTACGGACGAACAGCGCAGAGATTATTGGGATATGCGTAACAGCCTTATGGGTCAACTATGTGAAGTAAAGTACAAGGAAATCTCATATGACAAAAACACAGGGCTTGAAAGTCTTCAATTCCCCGTGTTTGTACAGTTGCGAGCTGATAAGACGGAGGTAAGTTATGGTTGATTTTGATAGAGAACAGGCGGATGAGGACTTGTATGAAAGAATGCTCGCAGAGCTCAGCACATTTCGAGATTCGCTGTTGAGGCTTTCTCCCTCAGAGATAATCAGTAACTATAACCCATACGAACTCGTTTATAAAGAAGATATACTGATGTGCTTTGAGGATGACGAGTTATGCCTAAGTGATGAGAGTGTTCTGGTTTTGCTTGAAATGGAGAAACCGCTTGACTGGCTCTACCAGTCTTGGTGTGACTCCGGCGTTTCCCACATGGATATGATGCGTGAATTCATTCGCGATACAGTACAGGCACAGGAGGTGTCCAATAATGATTAAAATCGTAGACGGCGATATTTTTAACTGTGATGCAGACGCAATTCTGCACCAAGTAAATTGTCAGGGCGTTATGGGGAGCGGGGTTGCTAAACAGGTGCGCGAAAAGTTCCCTACGGTATTCAAGTATTATAAAGCTCGTTGCGATGAGGACAAGCGTTTCAAGGAGCAATCCGGTATCACGAAATCGAGCCTGCTTGGTTTAGCACAGGTGTGTTATAAAGAAGATTACCCCGTTGGTGATATTAAGGATAAACAGGTTATTATCAATCTGTTTGCGCAGGATAGATATGGTTACGACGGTAACTGTTACACTGACTATGAGGCTCTTCGTAAATGCCTGAAGGCGGTAAACAAGCAGTTTTCCGGCAAAAGAGTAGCCATTCCGTATCTTATGGCTTGCCACCGAGGCGGCGGAGATTGGGATACGGTTTATCAGATGATAGTTGAAGAGTTAGCTGATTGCGATGTAACCTTATATCGATATACCGCCGGGTAAGGAGGAGCCAATGTGTAAGAATAAACAAGCCCCTCCGCAATTTTCTGCAAACATAAGCGGGTTTTGTGCTATGGCTGAGAATGCTAAGAGGGACTACGAATGGAATCGAGAAGAGGTAAATCGCCTTGATAGACTGACGCAAGACTACTTGCATATGCTCGAGCTTGACGGACTTGATTATAAGGAACGCGCCAAGGTCGCCACAAAACTGTCTCAGTGCAGACAACTTCGCAGAAACTCAAAAGACACAGTTGAAATTTTAGAACCGTTCATTATGTTTCTGGATAGCGATAAAGGAAAGAACATGATGAACCTTGTCCGAGAGGCTCTCGGAAAGACCCGCAAAGTAGAGGAGCGAATGACGGGAAGAACCTACAGATTCAAGGTCTATGGGGCGGGAGATGTGAGTAATGGATGAGGTTAACAACTTTTTGAAACGATTTCATCTGTCGAGCAATGTTGACGATGTGTTCACCTGCGGTTGCTGCTATTGGTTCGCGGCAATCCTGTTTCGCAGATTTATCAGAGACGGTGCGGAAATCGTGTACTCAGTAGAAGATAATCACTTCGGCACAAAGATTAGAGGAAAGGTTTACGACATTACCGGAGATGTCACGACAAAGTACAACTGGGTTTCGTGGCTCAATTATAGTGATTCAGCTCATAAAGAAAGAATTATTCGTGACTGCATTATGTTTTAGGAGGTGAAATGTCGATGCGTGAAAGAGGTTATGTGTCCAGACGAAGCTTCCCGTTCCGCAAGAAGTACTGGTACAAGAATGCGCTGCAAATCCCGACATACTTCAGAATTGTTCATCAACTTATCAAGTACGGGTATGATGGATATGCGGTGTGGGACACCTTTAGCTGGTTTATCGAGATGATGAAAAGTATTTTATCTACTTACCGCGAGAATCACCACGGCGTCCCTATTATAATTGACGACTATCCATATTTTTGCGATAGCGACGAGGATAAAGCCAAACAATCCCAAAATGAAGCGAAGTGGAATGAGATAATCGACTCAATGATTCAGCTACTGGACGAAATGGATGAGAACAGTTCTGTGTACGAAAACATATTTCCAGTTGACTATCAGTTACAGGACAAGCAAATGACAGAAGCGAAAGATAAGTTCTTTGCGCTTTTTTCAAAATATTTTTATTGTCTCTGGGATTAAATATTAACTTGTAATGTAGATTGCTATCTTGCATAGCGCTTCTCGCTGTAAGCAGAAGTATCGCATTGGTGGGGAAATAGAATAGGAAGCGACGACCTGAAGAACCTCCTTCGGCGAGCTTATCGTCATCAGAGAAACTCAAAGTCGGACAACCATCAAAAGAGAACATCCAAACCCATTGTGTAGCAACGCGAATCATGCCAGCAAAGCATTCAATCAACCAAAGGATACAGAATGCTTGGCTGGACAGATACAAATAGTACAGCTCATCGTGATGCGGCAATGTAATATAAGATTACAAGTAAAGGGGTTTTATAAATGGAAAACACCTGTGTGTGCTGTGGTTCTTCTATTCCGGAAGGACGACAAGTATGTTATGCCTGTGAACGTGAAACGTTAGGGTGTGACAACGAAGTGCCCAATGAAAAGTTGGGATTTTTAATGTGGTTATCTACCTCCCCTAAAGAAGAAATTGAAAAGGTGGTTTATAACCGCAAATAATTTGGAGTAATATGCCGAATCACGGCTGCGGATGTGACGAGGTGTGTTATATAAATAAACTTGAAGGAGTAAGATAATTGACTATTTTTCTAAAAATCGTTTCACTTTTACTTTTTGCGAGCGCATTTGCCGTCCCGGCAAATGTAAACTATGCACGACGTGAAAACTCTTATGATGATAACTATAAAAGAGTTCCCAAGAGATGGACTGTTGTTACTACGTTAGTGGCAGCGGTTCTTTTTGTTTTCTCTTGTGCTTTTGTCATCATCCCGACTGGGTACACAGGCGTTCGTACAACATTCGGGCAGATTGATAGCGTCACTATGCAGAACGGGTTTAATTGGAAACTTCCGTTCGCACAGTCTGTGAGTATGGTGAACAACAAGCAGCAAGATTTGCTTTTTGAAAAAGATAAGATTTGGTCTGAAACGGAAAGCCGAACAGCGATTTATTATGAGGGCGTAACGGTTACATATCAGATTAGCGCCGAAAAATCCGCGTGGATTTATGCGAATGTTGCAAACTACAAAGAGGTGCTGGTTTCATCCAATCTGGTTGCATCTGCAATCAAGTCGAGCAGCAAGAGCCTGAGCGATACTGATGCAACAAATCGAGCCGTAGTTGAGCCTCTTACTATGCAGAACCTTCAGAAATCTCTTGATGAAAAATACGGGGAAAATGTTGTGTTTGTAAATAAAGTGACAATCAGCAACATTGATTTTGAAGATTCTTATAATGCGGCAATCGCTGCAAAGCAGCAGGCGCAGCTCAACGCAGAACAACAGGCAATTGAGAATCAGCGTGCAATCGATAAAGCGGAAGCTGACGCGGAAGTAAAGCGCAAGACTGCGCAGGCAGAAGCTGATGCCAAACTCATTACAGCACAGGCTGAGGCTGAAGCGAACGCTCTTCTGGAAAAATCGCTGACAAGTCAGATTTTACAGGAAAAGTATATTGAAAAATGGAATGGTCAGCTGCCCAATGTGATTGCCGGAGATGACGGTACATCCATTTTGGTTCAGCCCACTCCGTAAGGTCAATAAAATAACGGCGCAGAACCGCAGACCTGTGCCGTAATCACAATGTAGATTGATTGCTTTCAGGTTTGATACATATACAGGCAGTCGCTCCTGCTGTCAGCAAGAGTATCAAGATGAGTCTTGCACTTCGGCTGGCGGACACACAATTTGCGAGCAAGCTCCTCAGAGCTTGCTCGTGTTCTTTGAATCCTACGGATTCAAAGAACTGCCAGCCTCGTGGCACTTATAGGTACAACAAATAAGTTAGAGCAACTTATTTGTTATAGATTGTGATTGAAAGATTTAACTATGAAAGGCGGAATAAAAGATGAGAGTTCTCTTGTTATTAAGAGGCAGCGCTGGGTGCGGGAAATCCACATGGATTGAGCAAAACGGTCTCAAACCGTATACCTTATCGGCAGATGACATTAGAATGATGTGCTCAAGCCCGGTCTTAAATGTTGGCGGTAAAGAGGAAATCAATCAGAACAATGACACTGTTGTATGGAGCACACTCTTTAAGCTGCTCGAGCTGCGTATGCAGAATGGTGAATTTACGGTAATTGATGCTACCAATTCCAAGACATCAGAAATGAACCGTTATAAAGAGCTTTGCTCTTCTTATAAGTACAGAATTTATTGCGTTGATTTCACTGACATTCCTATTGAAGTCACAAAGGAAAGAAATTTGCAGAGGGTCGAGATGAAACAGGTGCCCGAGTCTGCGATTGATAAAATGTACGCTCGCTTTCAGACTCAAAAGATTCCGTCTGGTATTACAGTAATTAAGCCCGATGAACTCGAAAAGGTTTGGATGCGAAGAATCGACCTGTCCGAATACAATACAGTCCACGTGATTGGAGATATTCACGGTTGTAACACTGCTCTCCAGACATACCTCGGCGGAGAGATTAAGGAAGATGAGTTTTACATCTTTACAGGGGACTATGTTGATAGAGGACTTGAAAATGCTGAGGTTGTGCAGTTCCTGCTCTCGATTTACGAGAAGAAAAATGTATGCCTTCTTGAAGGAAATCATGAAAGATGGCTGTGGATTTGGTCAAACGATGGAGTAAGCAAATCCAAGGAGTTTGAGTTTGTAACAAAGACGCAGCTCGAAAATGCGCGAGTAAAGAAAAAGGATGTTCGTCAGTTGTACCGTAGAATCGGACAGTGCGCTTACTTTTCATATGGAGAGAACGTTTATCTCGTAACTCATGCAGGCTTAAGCACTATCCCTGATAACCTGACCTTTGTTTCAACCGCGCAGATGGTTAAGGGAGTTGGAAGTTACAACGATTTTGAAGCCGTAGAAAAGGCTTTTGATAAAAACACTGCACAGAATTGTTATCAGATTCATGGACACAGAAACACGAAACAGCTGCCGGTTAGAGCAAGCGAAAGATGTTTCAATCTCGAGGGACGAGTGGAGTTTGGCGGATGTCTTCGTTGTGTTGACTTACATCGGGACGGAACTATTGAAACTACCGAAATTCAAAACACCGTATTCAAGGCGCCCGATGAGATTCCGAAGCCTGCAGCTGTACCTCAGCGGACAGTGGGCGATGCTATTATCGCCCTTCGTCAGAACCGATACGTTCAGGAAAAGAAATACGGGAATATCTCCTCGTTTAACTTCACCAAAACAGCGTTTTATGACAAGATTTGGGACGAGCAAACCACCAAAGCCCGTGGGTTATACATCAATATCCCCGAACAGCGCGTTGTTGCCCGTGCATACGACAAGTTTTTTAACATTAACGAGCGTCCCGAAACGAAGCTTGATATGCTCCAGTATAAATTGAGTTTCCCTGCAACAGCCTATGTCAAAGAGAACGGATTCTTGGGCATCGTTTCCTACAACGACGAAGATGAATCGCTGTTTGTAACAACGAAATCTTCTCCGGATGGGGATTTTGCCGGTTGGCTTAAGGATATGCTCTACGAGAAGTATTCTGAGGAAACGATTGAGGCAATTCGTTCTTTCTCCAGAGACAATAATGTCTCGTTTGTCTTTGAGTGCGTCGATATGAAAAACGACCCTCATATCATCGATTATGATGCAAGCAAACTGTTCTTGCTCGATATCGTATATAACGAAATGGCGTATCGCAAGTTCAGCTTTGAGCAGCTTTGCGAATTTGCGGACAAGCATGGAATTACTCATAAGGAGAAAGCGTTTGTGCTTGAAACTTGGCAGGAATTCTTCGACTGGTACTACAAAGTTATCGATGAGGATTATAAGTACAACGGTCGAAATATTGAGGGCTTTGTTATCGAGGATTCCAACGGTTATATGGTTAAGCTGAAACTTACCTATTATAACTTCTGGAAATTTATGCGCTCAATTTCTCACGAGGCAATTCGTAACGGCTACATTAGCGGTCGCCGTACATCGGCATTGACTACGCCGTTGGCGAATCAGTATTACGGTTGGGTTAAAACTCTCCATGATACAGAAGACCGAGATGCAGTTCCGAAGGATATTTGTACTTTGAGAAAAATGTTCTACCAGACGGATATTGGCAGACAATTTGCCGAGGAGGATACATAAATGAAACGGGTTTTCAGGTCAAACCTTGTTGGATGGGACGAAACCGCCACCCGAGCCTATCTTTATGAGCTTGAAGAGGGTGACTATGAAATGCTCAACGATATGACCCACGATGAATTGTGCAGTTTCTTCAATGTGTTTGACGAAAGCGGATGCAATATCTTCCCCGGTGCAGAGTATCACATTTATCACTTTGAGCTGAATGCACATTTCCTTGTGATGTATGAAGTTACAGCTCTAAATGTTTGAAAGGAGTCAGCAATATGGACATAGTTGGTAAACGATATGGTCGTCTTGTGGTAATCGGGCTTTCCGAGAATCGCAATCGATATGTTATATGCAAGTGCGATTGCGGAAACACTTGCGAGGTAAATCAGTATAGCCTTGCTTCCGGGAATACACGCTCTTGCGGGTGCTTACGGAAAGAGGTAAGTAGGGAAACAGGGAAAAGAACCCTACTCGAAAATTCAGAACAGCGTCTTGCTACGAATCGGAAGTATAATACAAACTTCCAGATTATCGAGAGTAAGCAGCCTAATAATCGGAACAAAAGCGGAACAAAGGGCGTTTGGTTTGATGCCTCACGTGGGGTTTACGAAACATACATCAGTCTGCACCGCAAGCGCATCTTGCTTGGACGGTTTAAGACGCTTGCCGAGGCTGTAAAAGCTCGAAGCCGCGCCGAAGAGGAACTGTTCGCACCGTTAATTGCCGCAAAGTATGCGGATTTACATAGCACAAAACACGAATCGTAATTTGGAGGTATTATCTATGAATTTGAAGGAATCTTTTCGCTATCAGAATTTTCTCGATATGTTGATGCGCTCTGCAAGCGTCAGTATCACATCCAAAGACCACTGCCTTGTGACCACAAAGACTCATCATTACAATAAGGCGAATCCGGAGGCAGAAGATGTCGAAGAAACAATCTCTGTGGATGAGTTCTTCCCCAACGACACGGTAATCGCCTTTATGAAGTGGCTTGTTGAGGAGCGCGAAAAGCTGACTAAGGCAATCGGTGCTGCAAAAGCATCCGTTGGTTTTGACATTGATGCAGCTGTCGCGACAAACAAATTCCGTCAGGAAATCAATTCGTCCATTAAAAATATGCTCCGATACACTCCGACAAAGCGGGTGGAGCAGGGACGCGGCTATAAGTTTAACGCCGAAGGAAATCAGATGCCGTATCTCTATGAAATCGAAGTGTCCACGACTGAGGCTTATGATAAAGAAGGAGCGAAACAGTATATGCGTTCCGTAATTACCGATGCCGATAAGGTCTCTGCGGATATTGATTCCGCAATGATTAACACACAGGTGGATTATGCGCCGGTATTTGATGTGAACGACACATTTGAGGATGCCATGACGGAGTTTTCAAAGACCTACAGCTGTTAACCAAAACGAGAGCTTCGGCTCTCCGATTTGGGTAGTAATCATCAGGAAGTATTTCGATTTGACGCCCGACGGTGCGAAACCGTTAACCATTAGCGATAATGGTTTTCGACCTGAAAGTATTAAAACATAACAAGCTTCGGCTTAGAGTGTTGGAAAATATTATTTAGGAAAAAGGCTCCACCTTTTGGGGCTCCTTAAGGGATTTAATACCCTTACTTATTGACAGTCGATAAACGCAGCTCAAAGCGTTAATACACGATTCGTCGTTTTGCAATTCGTTATACATGATAACGTGTGGTCTTGCGGCTCGCATCTCACTAAGCAAAACATAGACCACTTTGGAAGAAAATTCTTAACAGTAAATTGGATTGCAGATTATTCAAATTGTTATAAAAACAATTTTTACTTAATGTTCGGTTGCTTTGCGACCATTTTCAAACCGAATTATGGAATTTTGATTACTATCCAAATCAGAGAGTCGAAACAAAAAAGGAGGTATACATCGATGAAATATGTCGGGGTCAGACACGCGCCCAATCAGAACAGTTTGTACTGGTTTAGTGTGCCAGAAGAGCTTCTTGACTACATTACAGTAGGTACTAAGGTGGTTTGTGACACACGAAAAGGAAAGACGGAAGGAACCGTTGAGAGAGTTCTGGATGGTTTTTCCGAAGACGAGGTAAAGCAGATTTCCGGTAATCGCTACCCATTCAAAAGTGTTGTCGGGGTTATGGCTGATTACGGGGTTGCCAACATTCATATTCCGTGGGAGATGGAGGCATCTACGCCGTCGCCGGATAAGATTTGCTGTAGAATGGGAGAATTTTATAGTACAGGGGCTTTTAAGACGAAAATCGTTATTGCAGCAGACGGTACGCTACTCGATGGATATACCGCATATCTTGTTGCAAAAATGTTCGGACATGATTCGTTGCGTGTCCTGATGAAGATTTAGATAAGGATGGTGTTTTGCATGGAGACAATTGCAAACGTCGTCCTTTTAATTTTGACAATTATCATGGGCGTGGTTTTTATATATGGAGTGTGCAGTACAAACGGTCAGAGACCTCATTGCGATGATGATTGCGACAATTGCCCATTTCCAAGATGTGATGATGCTTCAAGAAAGGATGTGGATAAGCAGTGATTTTTATTACAGGTGATTGCCATGCTGACTGGTCGAAGTTTTCAACAGACAGTTTCCCGGAGCAAAAAGAAATGACGCGGGACGATTATGTAATCGTGTGTGGGGATTTTGGCGTATGGCACCCGGATAATACCGAAAAATGGTGGTTCAGATGGCTTTCGGAAAAGAACTTCACGCTGCTGTTTGTTGACGGTAATCACGAGAACTTCGACAGACTTTATAGCGACGAATTTGAAATCGTGGATTTCCACGGAGGTAAGGCGCACAGAATCTGCGAAAATGTTTACCACCTTATGCGAGGATATGTTTTTGAGCTGTGCGGTAAGAAATTCTTTGCGTTTGGCGGCGCAAGCAGCCACGACATTCAGGACGGAATTCTTGAGCCAAGCGATTATAAATCGACTAAAGAACTGGCAAATGATTATAATAAACGGACGCAGCGTGGAGAAATGCTGAGAATCAATCATATTTCGTGGTGGAAACAGGAAATGCCGTCGGAAGACGAAATGAAATTCGGGCTTGAAACACTCAGAAACAATGGGAATAAAGTGGATTATATTGTAAGCCACTGTTGCCCGCAAGAGGTTGCTTCGCTCTTTTCACATGGTTTTTACAAGCCAGATAAACTTACAGATTATTTTAATACTGTTGCGAGAACCACCGAGTTTTCCAAATGGTTTTTCGGTCACTACCATAATAACAAGCAAATTTTAGATAAGTTCATTATGCTCTACGAGCAGATTGTGAGGGTGGTATAATGAATGTAAAGATAAGCAGCGGAAATTCAAAAATGGGAGCAATCCCGAGTGTCTCATTACCAGCCGGTGTTACTTGCCGCCAAGATTGCGAGTGCAGTAAGAAGTGCTACGCCAAACGGTTAGAACGGATGAGACCTTCGGTGCATCAGGCATATCAGCATAATTACGATTTGCTGACCCATGATTCGGATACATATTGGAGAGAAGTCGAGGCATCAATTATGATGTCTCGATTTTTTAGATATCATGTTTCCGGGGACATTCCGGATAATGTATACCTCGCACACATGATTGAAATTGCAGAACGTAATCCGCATTGCGAAATGCTGTGCTTCACAAAAAAGTATAATCTCGTTAATGACCATCTTGATTTTGGCGGCACCATTCCCCAAAACCTACACATCATTTTCAGCGGCTGGCGCGGCATGAAAATGGTCAATCCATATAACCTTCCGGAAGCTCATGTCCGTTACAGGGACGGTACGACTACAGCTTGTGAAAATGCGAAACCGTGCGGCGGAAACTGCACGGAGTGTGCAATCACAGACGGAGGGTGCTGGACGGCAAAGCACGGAGAACAAGTGGTTTTCGACGAACACTAACCAACCAAGGAGGCATTCTTATGAGTAACATAAAAGACAGTCTCGGAGACCGCATGAAAGGTTACGAGAATGTATCTCGGAATTATTTAACTCGCAGAATTCCGGCGATTATCCGTATTGACGGAAAGGCTTTTCACACATTCACGAGAGGTATGAAAAAGCCGTTTGACCGTATCTTAATGTCCACAATGCAGGATGTTATGAAATACCTTTGTGAGAATATCCAAGGATGTGTATTCGGGTATACTCAGTCGGACGAAATTACGCTTGTTCTTACCGACTACGAGAAAATCACGACCGATGCGTGGTTCGGATACAATATTCAGAAAATGTCAAGCATTGCCGCCAGCATGGCTTCAGTTGCGTTTAATAAGTTTTTCCGCAAAGCAATAAACGATTATGTAAATACCGATTATCCCGGAGATGAAGAAAGGAGATATTATCTCCCAACTCTACAGAAGGCTGTGGATAATGGAGCGGTATTTGACGCGAGAGCGTTTTCTATTCCTAAAGATGAAGTTTGTAACTGCTTAATTTGGCGACAGCAGGATGCTACACGAAACAGTATTGAAGCGGTAGGGCAGGCATATTTCAGCCACAGTGTTTTACATAAGAAATCCTGCAACATGATTCAGGAAATGCTCTGGAGCCAAAAGAATATCAACTGGAACGATTTCCCGACGGACTGTAAGCGCGGTGCTTGTTGCTACAGGCAATCGTCAACTGAGTGCATCGAAACAAAAACGGGCGAGCTTATCGAAGTTTCTCGCAATCGATGGACAATTGATACGGACATCCCGATTTTTACACAGGACAGAACATTCGTTGAAAAATGGGTTTGAGAGTACGAGGAGATTTGTAATGATTGAGGAGTGATGTGTCACAATGAGAGACCCAAACAGATTATATCGCTTTTATGAGCAGTTACGCAACGCACATATGGATAATTTCCCGGATTTAAGATTCGGTCAGCTATGCTACAACTTTTTTGGTTGGCTTGTAAACGATAGAAAGGTGGATTATTTTCACCTCGAAGAAACAGAATTACTACTCGCGTTGGATAGATATATTGAAAGTCAAAAACACAGAAAGAAGAAAAGCGGTTTGCATTAAGGAGAATTTATGAGGACATACAACATTTACGAAGAGGGATTTCAAGTTATGGAGGGTTCAGCGACCGCCCACTATCTTGGAGCTGCTCAGGGCGAGACCTTTATTGATGCTTGCAAAAACTTCATTAGAGAAACTCAGCACGGTTGTATCAAGGTCGATAACGACGGCAATGAATATGCAAGCGACTGGGATGCCGCTGGTTCCCAACTCTTGAAGAGGCGCAACGTTCATTTGGCTAAATGAACAGAAAGAAACGAGGTATTGAAGATGAGTATATCTTATTGGATGTGTCAGGGTATAGGTATCCGCACAAATGAGTTACTGCCTTTTTTAAGCACACAAAAATGTGTTCGGTTTATGAAAACACAGTTACCGGATGAAGATATTCAGGAAGATAAGTTTGATATTGATGATTATCTTTATGGCGAGCCATTTGATAATCTTGCCGAGATGTTCACTGTTTGCGATGACACAGACTCATTAACATATGGCGATAATGGCGACGGCGAGTACTACTTTTATTATATGCCCACCTATCCGTGGGAACGAACAGATAACGAACCGACAAGTATTGAGGAAGTACATAAGCGGATTATTGATGCAGTTCTCTGCTTATGTAATATGACTGCGGAACAGGTTAATGCATTGATTGACGACGACATTTATGATTTGGGGTGTGGCTAATAATATGATTACAAATGTGGCTGACGCGTTAGCTCCCTTTTTCTCCGGCGACAAACAATTGGACGAGGCAATTGCAGACGCTTGCAAATTGTTTCTCAAAACATTTGAGGACGAAACCTTTATGTGTAAAGGATGTGGGGAAATCATATTTCCGAAAGTTACAGTGAACGAGCACGGAATTTTTATTGAAAGCAGTCGAGCTGAGATTAGAGGCGGCAAAGGAAATCACTGCATCGAAAGAGATGTATGTGAAGAATGTGTTAAGAAAATAAGTGTGATTAGGTGGTGAGATAAATGGCAAAATTCATTAAAGCTGTGGAGTGTCCCGTGTGTGGCGAAATCGTTAAAGATAATGGCATTTCGCTGGATATGACGACGGGAGAGAACGTTATTTGTTTGAATAATTTTTCGTGCGACTCATTTCATTGTGACAACTGTGGGACAGACATCTATGTCGGAGATATCGAGGATGTCATAGAATATGAAACGGCGGAAGACGATGTTGAGGAAGGTGATGTCATCGAATGAAAATCGGGTACATAGTACGATACGATTTGAAACTGAAACCGCATTTAACAGAGCGCTTTAAGTTCAGAGAGGCAACATTTACTCGCAGAATTACCTCTCGTGGCGACAGGGTTTACTCGAAAATGTTGCAGCGTCCAATCGATTATGAGGAAATCGTGGATAACGCTGAAATCATGAGGAAGAATCCGAGTTTAATTCTCGTGTGTGAGCCTTTTCTTCTGGATGATGAGTTGAGAGATAGGGTAACGAAGTGGGTTGAGTGGGCAAATCACGCAGACTCCAAAGAGTATGACCCGTTTGCGTCAGAGGTGGTATGATGAAAATTTTATCCAAAAAACAAATGAAGGCGCTGATGGAGGATTATCCGGACGGCGGAATTGTTTTTGCTGAATATACTCCGGATGTATTAAAAAGCGAGCTTATGGTTACGGACGGAGACTTCGGGGCAAGAGAGGTTATCCCACATCACGGCGAGGTGTTCGACTTTGACTGGAATATTGAAGAATACGGCAGCAACTCTATGTTTGCTGTTTTTGATAACGAAGATGTACTTCAGATGATTCAGACTTTGACGAGTGGCTTGCAGATTTATCTAAACTACTTATAAATTACGAAGGAGGTGCTCTTATGACAATCGAAGAAATTAAGGATATGGTTGAAAAAGAGGAGTATGATTTTCTACGAACCAATCCGCATTTATCAGGAAGATTGGTTTTCCTGACACTTGGCGGAAGTTACGCATACGGAACGAACGTGGAAACCTCCGATGTAGATATCCGTGGTTGTGCTCTGAATCGCAAGAGCGATTTGCTTGGGCTATCTAATTTTGAACAGGTGGTTAATACCGAAACGGATACCACCGTTTACAGTTTTAATAAGCTGGTGAACTTACTGATTAACTGCAACCCGAATACAATCGAGCTCCTTGGATGTAAGCCTGAACACTATTTTCTGCTTACCGATGTCGGCAGACAGATGATTGAAAATAGAGGGCTTTTCTTATCACAGAAGGCAGTTGCGTCTTTTGGCGGTTATGCTACGCAGCAGCTGCGTAGGCTCCAAAATGCTCTCGCCAGAGATAGGGTTTCTCAAGCCCAGACGGAAGAACATATTAAAGGGGCGCTGGAACGTTCTATTAAATCCTTTGAGGACAAGTTTACCTCATTTGAAAATGGTGGCATTAAACTCTTGACCGACAAAAGCCAGCGCGACGACTTTGATTTGGAGGTTTACTGCAACATTCATATTGATAAATACCCGGCGAGGGAGTTTCAAACGTTACTTAACACGCTTTCCTCTGTTGTCGGGAACTATGAAAAGTTGAATCATAGAAATCACAAGAAAGACGATGCACACCTTAATAAACACGCCATGCATCTTATCAGGTTGTACCTCATGTGCTTAGATATTCTCGAGAAACAAGAAATCTGTACCTATCGTGAAAATGATAGAGACTTTTTGCTGAGCATCAGAAATGGCGCGTTTCAGAATGAGGATGGGACATACAAACAGGAGTTCTTTGAACTGGTTTCTGATTATGAAGCCCGTCTTCGGTATGCGAAAGAGAATACCAGTCTCCCGGAAAAGCCCAATATGAAACGAATCGAGGAATTTGTGGTGAGTGTAAATGAGAAATCAGTCAATCTCTAAAATCAATATGCCGGTCGGCGCTAAGAAAATCATTGAGAACCTGACAAAGCATGGTTTTGAGGCGTATGTGGTCGGAGGGTGTGTTAGAGATAGCTTGCTCGGCTATTCTCCAAAGGACTGGGATATTTGCACCTCTGCAACTCCTGAAGTCATCAAAGAACTGCATAGCCGCACGATTGATACTGGGCTAAAGCATGGGACAGTAAGCGTAGTCGAAAGCGACGGGATTTACGAGGTTACAACATTCAGAGTGGACGGGGTGTACAGTGATAATCGAAGACCGGATACGGTTGAATTTGTGACAGACCTGAAAATGGATTTATCCAGACGGGATTTTACCGTCAATGCGATGGCATATAACAATGAAGCCGGAGTAATCGACTATTACGGCGGGCTTTCGGATTTGGCAGAGCACAAAATAAAGTGTGTCGGCAGCGCCGCTGACAGATTTGATGAGGACGCGCTGCGGATTTTACGGGCAATTCGTTTTTCGTCTGTATACGGTTTCTCAATCGAGCACGATACATCAAAAGCCATTCACGATAAGGCGGCGCTTCTCCAAAACATTGCAAGCGAACGAATCCGGAGTGAGCTGTGCAAAACAATTGTATTCGGGCAGAGAGCAGCGGATGTTCTCTTGGAATATTCAGATGTGGTGTCAATAATAATCCCGGAGATTGCACCCTGTATCGGATTTGTTCAGAACAACAGATTCCACAAGTACGATGTGTATGAACACATGGTACGAGCGATGGAGGCATACGCAGGTCATGACTTGTCGGTAAAATTTGCTCTGCTTATCCATGACATCGGAAAGCCGCTGTGCTATACCGAGGATGAAAACGGAGGTCATTTTTATGGTCACTCCGTCCCATCACACGATATTGCGGAACGAGTGGTAGACAGGTTGAAATTCGATAACAAAACTAAAGAGGCGGTTCTTGAACTGGTTTTATATCATGATTCCGTGATAGAGCCTACTGCTAAGACTGTGAAGCGATGGCTTAACAGAATTGGAGCAGAAAGACTCTCTCAGCTATTGGATGTCAAAATGGCTGATATCGCAGCCCACGCAGATAATACGCAGACGGAAAGAATCAATCAGTATCTATCTGTGAGGGAAATTGCTAAAGAGATTATTGCATCGGAACAATGTTTCCAGCTCAAAGATTTGGAGATTAACGGACGAGATATTGTGTCTCTTGGCATAGAGGAAGGAAAGCGGGTCGGTGAAATTCTAAATTGTTTGCTCGAAGGCGTAATTGCCGGTGATATTGATAACACATATGGAGCGCTGCTTAAATGCGCTCGCGAGATAATGGAAAAGGAAGTGACAAAATGAATTTTTACATTTCAGATACCCATTTTGGTCATCAGAACATCATCCGATATGATAATCGCCCATTTAGTACGGCAGATGAAATGGACGAGGCTCTCATTGACCGTTGGAATGATGTAGTATCGGACGAGGATACGGTGTATGTGCTTGGTGATTTTAGTTGGCATAGGGAAGAGAAAACACTCGAAATCCTTGATAGCCTTGCGGGACACAAAGTTCTGATTAAGGGTAATCACGATAGGGTCTCACCCAAAATTGCGAGGAAATTTGATAAGGTTTGCGACTACCTCGAGATTACAGATGGGAAAGAACGAGTAGTGATGAGCCATTACCCGATGCCGTTTTGGAACGGACAGTTCAGGAACACGGTTCATCTATATGGTCATGTGCATAACTCACATCAGTGGAATATCTGCGAGAGTTTACGAGAAGAACTCAAGGCACTGCAGGATATTCCAATGAGAATGGTTAATGTCGGCTGCATGATGGAATGGATGGATTATACACCTCAGCCTCTCCATGTTTTAACCGATTCTTTAGAGCAGGAGGGTGAGACGCTATGAACAAAATCAACACGAACAAGGAAGTTGAAAAAGCAATTCTAAACGCTGCGGATATCCTGAAAAATAATGCCCTTGCATTAACACATGATATCGATTTACAGAAGGTGTCTGGAATCAGTATTTGGATTCGGTTTGATGCCGATAGTATTCCTACGCTTGAAATTGAAAAGGATTACTTTCTGCATTGATGTTGAAAAACCAGAAGCGTTGTATTTGGTTGAGAGGCAATTAGATACAGTGCGATTGATGAGGCACTATAGTGCTACATCCTATAAGGGGGTTAGAATACTGTGATTTATCTTGATAACGCTGCAACAACTCAGATTACTCCTGCTGTGGTGGCAGCGATGTTGCCATACTTAACGGACAGCTACGGGAACGCTGGGTCTTTATACAAACTTGGGCGAGATTCTGCTCTCGCTGTAGAAAAAGCACGAGCGCAGGTTGCCGGTCTGATGGGTGCAAAGCCGGAACAGATTATTTTCACCTCCGGCGGAAGTGAGTCAAACAGCTTGGTGTTTCATGGACTACGGGATTATCTATCAAGAATCGGGAAGAAAACGGTGGTGGTTTCTGCTACCGAACATGACTCAGTTCTGAAGGCAGCAAATGCTCTTCGTATTCCATTGTGCCGCAACACGGAAATGAATATAAAAGACGACTTTGATATTCGTTTTTTACGCGTTGACCCGTATGGCGAAGTCGTGCTTAACGACCTTGAAGAAATGCTTCTTTCCTCAGATGTCGGGTTGGTTTCTGTGATGTATGTGAACAATGAAACGGGCGCAATCAACAATGTAAGAGAAATCGGACGCCTTTGCAGAGAACATAGCGTGCTTTTCCATGCCGACTGCGTTCAAGCGGCTGGATGCCATAAAATCGATGTGAAAGAAATGAAGTGTGATTTCGCCTCAATCTCGTCTCACAAAATTCATGGCTGCAAGGGCGTGGGTGCCTTGTTTGTCAGAGACAAGAGTGTTCTGTCTCCGATTATCTATGGAGGCACCGAACAAGAATATGGGTTGCGCGGAGGTACAGAAAATGTTGCAGGAATAGTCGGTTTCGGTGTGGCTGCGGAGATTGCTGCCACGCGGCAAGCGGAGACCTTAAGCACTGTTACATACTATAAAAAGCGATTCTTCCAAAAGGTTTCCGATGTACTCCGGGATAATCAAATGCGAGATATTCTAAAAGTCAACGGGCATTTGTCAAATGCCGGGAAGACACTGAATATCCGGTTTGACGATGTTGACGGTGAGACATTGGTTCTTATGTTGGATTCAAAGGGAATCTGCATTTCAGCCGGTTCTGCTTGCAGAAGCCACGAATCAGAACCAAGTCATGTCCTAAGAGCAATGGGATTAGCGCCGGATGAGGCGCGAGACTCTGTACGAATCTCGTTTTCGGATTTTAACAGCATCTCTGAAATCGATAACGCTGCAGAAACCGTAGCGGATGTAGTAGTCTTCCTGCGGAAAGAAGGCTTGCAAGATGGAAATTAAGTATCCAAAAGGCGAAACAGTATGGGTGTCATACTGCAATTCACAAAAAGAAACGGTTTGCATATTGACAAGCAAACCGTCGCGAGATTTCTACTATTTATATGAGGTTCTTTCGTCAGGAGAACTGAAAAAGCTTGGAAAAGCTCGTTCTCCTACAGAACTTGAGGAAAAGTTTGATGTAAAGGCACGGATGAGCCGCTAATCATCTTGAAAGTTTCGTAAAAATATGATATAATAAAATGTCAAGAAGGGCGTATGTGAAGCATGAGTAAAAACGAAGATTACGGTTTTGATACAGAATTTATGACCGATGAAGAGGTTGAGCAGATGCTCGACTCTATCGTCACATCCGTTGGCGATGTGGCTTCTGACGATAATAGCAGGACTTCGGTTGTGAATGTATATAAAATGCAGCAAGTGTTGTATGTATATAAAGTCATGAAATATCTGGCGAAAGGGCAAAAAGGCGTAAAGGTTGACTGCAAGCTTCATACTCCGTATAACAGCATGGGGTATGTGAGTGTGGTTGGGAAGAAACTTGTCTTCCGTAAGCCAGAATGGTTTATGAAAGCGGTCGAATTATCGAATAATTTTGAGGTGTATCCTAAAACAAACGGAACCGTCCAGATGAATTTCACTTTTCATGGGCTCACGACACCGATTGAATAAAGGAGGATAATGCTATGGGTAGTTTTGTAAAATGTTTTGACACAGTTTCAATGGTTGTAGACGAGGCAACATCTCAGTTCGCACCGATTTGGAAAGAAAATAAAGAAAGCAAGAGAATTTTAGCTCAGTATTGTGGGGTTATTGATTCTCTGTCAGACGAGTTTGGCGGAGAATCGTTCGAGGTTGATGTAGATGATGTCAAGATGACTATCACCATCAGATTAGAGTGTCAGGATATGACGCTGGAATCTCAAAAGCATAAGTACTACGACCTTGCACAGAGAGCGCTGTCTTTTGGATTTTCAGTATCAGAGTCAGGAAATTTGGTCGTCGAATTTGTGTTCCCGAGTATTTGGGAAAGAGCTGTTTGATTGGAGGAATCCAATGAACAATAAACGACGCGATGTTCTTAAACGTGCTTTGAATTTACTCGAAAATGCGTCAGGGCTCGTCAATCAGGTTCTTGATGAAGAACAGGACAGTCTTGATAATACGCCGGAAAATTTGATGGAAAGCGACCAGTATCAGAAAAGAGAGGTTGCCGTCGATAGACTTGAAGAGGCTATTGAACAAATAGAGGAAGCGAAGAGCAGTGTAGAAGCGGCAACAGAATAAGGAGTTTATTATGTTTGAGTTTTTTATTGCTCTGTTTGGAGGCTCTTTTTGGGGAGCAAAACTTCATTCAGAGAAGAAGCAACTGAAAGAATTCGATAAGAAACAAGCTGCCATAAAAGATGCTTACGACTCTGGCGTACAAGCTTGGGAAGCATCTGTAATTGACAGAAATCTCGAGGACGAACTGACAGAGCGTCTGAATAGCGATAGAGAATTCAAACAGGCTGCGATTCAGAAGATGCGAGAAGAGCTTGGTGATGACATCCCAGAAACATTGGGTTATCCTACTCCACGTTCGGCTGTACTTAGATATTTGCTTGCGAAAAAGGGAAAATTACTTTCTGCCGATGCTTCGCAATTTGGGATTCGAGTTGTTGCGCCTCAGCCACACGACAGCAAAGACAAGGCGCGATGGAAGCAGGAAGTAAAATTTGTTCGTTGGATGGGCTCTAAAATTAAAGATTTTGTTCCTGATGCAACTTTAATGTTTAAGAGCGCCGGGGTTTTTGACGGCAAATCTCTCCCGGCTAACGCCATCTCAGACTATGACGGTGGAGATTTCTTCTGGGATGTATCTTCTTATGCAACCTACAGCAGTAAGTTTGAACCGACGCAGGAACAGAAAGAAAAAGAGGCAAGTCTGTCTAACGCCTGTGGAGTTTTTGCGGGAATTCTTATTTTGATTTTTGTCATTGTCATCGCTGTTCTTGCTATTAAAAGCATTTAATCAAATAAATAATCCGGCAAATCCACTTTGTAGCCCAGTAGCACTCTGCCATAGCAACGAACTTCCGATGCGCTATCAGCACTAACGAAAACATTCGTGTTTTTTAGCCTCGGGTTTGCAGAAACAAGAGTCAGATTTCTCTCATCGTCAACATAGTATTGCTTGCAATACATTGCACCATCAACACAAAAAATACCAACATCTCCGACAGATAAGTCGCAGTCCTTTTTGACGTAGACAGTGTCGCCATCGTGAATATAGGGTGACATACTGTTGCCTTGAATTCCAACAGCAAAGTCTGCGTCAGCAGGGACTGTATCGTCCACGAGAATCATTTCAAAATCATCACCGTCTAAAGGCACAGAATAGCCAGCAGCTGACGGCGTTGAGTATCTCGGGATATATCTGCTCGGGGATTTTTCCTTTTTAAGCGAGACAATCGGCTCAGTGATATTGGAAACTTTAGTTTCGGATTCAACACGGGATTTTTCCAAGAGGCAGATGGTTTCAACAGCCTTACGACCATGACGGTCAAGCGTTCTATAATTGGACAACAGTATGGATTCTTGCTTGTTGAGCAAAATCGGCTCCTTTTCAGGCTCGCCACTTATGCCGAGAAGGTAGTCCGTTGAAACACCAAATAACGAAGCCAAAGCAATAATAGCTTTCATAGAAGGGGTTTTAGTGCCGCTTTCCCAACATCTTACACTTACTTCGGACACACCGAGTCGTTGGCTCACATATTTTTGAGTAAGATTTTTTTCAAATCGCAATGAACGAATTCTACTGCTGAGTTCCATGATTTATCCTCCGGAGACGATTTTCTTTTAATGGGTGGTTGACAACCGGGAAGTTTCGTGGTATCATTAAGACCGAAACAAAAGTTTAGCATAGATATGATAGCATAAACAAAAGTTTTTGTCAAGCGTTATCGCCAAAGTACACGGCGATAAAAAGAAAACACCCCATCCGAAGATGGGGTGCCGGACACGCACCACAAAGCGACCAAACAATGTGATGCAACCACAGAGTCGTAGTGTTATCTACAACCCGGATAGGTCGAATAACCACAAACCACCTATCCTATTGTAGTATACCACAAAGATTTGAAAAAATCAATGGAGGAGTATCTACAAATGCAGAAAATATCCCTTAGCGAGTTCAGCAGGTGCTGTTCCGCACAATCATACACAAGATTCATTTTATCTACGGATAATCAAGCTTGGGATAAAATTGATAACACGATGCGTATGGAATTTGAATTTAACTCCATTAGTGTCAGTTATAATCCCAATATAATTAGGCTGAGTCTCGGCAGTAATTATATGAGTTTTGAGAGAGTAAAATACATAAAAATCGAGGAATCTTCGATTCTCGGTACGGTATATACTATCGTTTGCGGTAATCCGTCAGTCAAAAGCGATGATTTTTATACCATCATAGCCCGCTGAAAAATTTTTTGAAGTAAATTTTATAATTATCTTGACAAAGGGGATTTTTTGTGCTATACTGTTGCCGTAAGATGAACTATGGCGAAAGGATGTGGCACCTTGAGTCTCCCTACTATCAGCGGCAGACAGCCCCAAATCGGGGATATTTACTTAATGCACTTCGGAGGAAGTGGAAATGAACAAAAAGGCTGGAGACCCGGATTGGTATTTCAAAACAATCTGGGAAATCGGTATAGCCCTAATATAATAGCATTACCCTTAACGAGTGCAATTAAAAAATCAAACCAACCCACCCATGTATTTATTCCGTCAAAAGGCACTGGGCTTGTAAAAGACAGTATGGTTCTTTGCGAAAATCCTGAATGTATGTCAAAGGAGAGAATCGGAAACTACCTTACTACTTTGCCGGAAGAATACATGAGCAAAATTGCGATTGCTAATTTATTGGCTTCATCAGCGTTGTCTTATATCGACCCAGATATACTCCTTACAGTTTGGCAGAAGGCGTTAGCATTAAATGCGATAGCCTAATACATAGAAGGAGGTTAAGGCTATGTATAACGAAGAATTAAAAGCACGATTTGTTCAAGGATATACAAAGAGTATTTCAACTGCAAAGTTGTGCGAAACAATTTTCAACGCTGTTGAACCATATGAAGTCCAGTGGGGTGCAGATTTGTGTACCAGAAGCGCAGAGGAACTGCAACCGGTAATTGAAAATATCACAGGTTTTCGTCTGAAGAGCAAATGGAGTCGAATTATCATCTTAAAAGATTATGTGAAGTGGTGTATGACCGTTGCAAATGTCCCTAATGCTTGTGACGGAATGCTTCAAGTCAATTCTGCTGGACTTGACAAAATCAAACAGCAAATGGTAGCAAGCCCACTACATCTTCAAAAATATCTTGACCAACTATACGACGATGAATCCATGCATACAACAGACAATATTTATCGTTGCTATTACTGGCTTGCATACGGCGGTGTGGCAGAAGAGGACATCATCAAGATTAAATGCAAAGATGTCGATTTCTCGAACATGGTTGTTCACTACAATGGGACGGAAGTGCCGATATATCGGGAAGCAATACAGGCTTTTAAGAATTGCGTAGAATTAACGCAGTTTGTTTATAATCATCCCAACTATAACAAGACTGTTTGGAAAGATAGGGCAGAAGGAGATACCGTTGTCCGAGGTATTCGTTCAACAGCGTCTGTAAAATATCTTCGTGTTGAGTTGTCCAGAAAGGCAAAATTGAAGGAAGAACAAACAGGAATTCGCCTGAGTTACTACAGGGCATGGCTTTCAGGAATTTTTTATCGAGCTTATGAGCGAGAAGCTGTTGGAGAGACGCCGAATTTCAGGGCAGTTGCTTCAGCTCATATGGACGGTAAGGTTTATAAGCTCGACAGCGGCAGAAATACTGAGGAAGCGAAAAAAAGACAGCTTGCAAAAGACTATATGAGCGACTATCAACGATGGAAACTTGCATTTAAGATTTAGTTTCAAAAATGAGAACACCCGTGTTACGGGTTTCTCTTTACATATATCAGCCTAATTAGAAAAACTGCAATATTGAGGTGTAGCCAAGCGGTAAGGCACAGGACTTTGACTCCTGCATTCGTCAGTTCAAATCTGACCACCTCAGCCAAGGCGAAAGCCTAAAAAAAATTTAGTGAAAGGAGAATTCGGATGGATAACAAAGAACGGTTTATTTCTTTGTGCAGTACAGTTAACCGAGAGGGTATGGCGGAGTTAATGAAGTGGCTTGATGATAATGACTTCTACACTTGCCCTGCAAGCAGCAGATTTCATGGCGCGTATCCCGGCGGGTTATTAGAACACTCGCTGAATGTTTATGATGAGTTAAAACGACTTTTGAGTGTGTATCCGGAAATCAAGGTTTCCGAAGATAGTGTAGTCGTCGCAGCTCTGTTTCACGACCTCTGTAAGGTGAATATGTATGCTACTGAGAAAAGAAATCGAAAAAATGAAAACGGTCAATGGGAAAGCTATGACGCATACACGATTAAAGAGAAGTTTTGCTATGGCGGACATGGCAGCAAGTCGGTTTTTCTTGTTCAGCACTTTATTAAGCTTACTCCAGAAGAAGCTGTAGCAATCAATGCTCATATGAGCTGCTGGGATGGTAACACAAGTGTCGGAAACGCATACGAGCAATTCCCGTTTGCATGGTTACTTCATGTAGCTGACGAGTCAGCGACCTATATCAAGGAGGGAAAGGTAAACTAATGGCAGAACAGTTAAATCTGGTTCAGAAACTTGCGAAAATTCGAGCAATTTCTGATGTGGTATCCAAAGAAAAGCGTGGTTACAACTACACATATGCGGATATCACGACCATTCTGGCGAATATTACAGCCGGAATGAAGAAGTACGGCGTGTCGTTAATCCCGTCGGTTGTACCGGGAACGGCAGAGGTTTCTCAGAATGTGGTTACAAACACGAAGTTTGATAAGACCGGCAAGGCTTATGACAGTACCGCGACCGAGATGTTGGTAAAGGCAGAAATGGTTTTCAAATGGGTAAACGATGAAAACCCAGAGGAGTTTATTGAGGTTCCGTGGTTTGTAACCGGTTCACAGGCAGACCCCTCACAAGCATTTGGCTCCGGACTGACCTATTGTACGAGATATTTTCTCTGCAATTATTTTCAGATTGCGCAGTCGGATTCGGATGTTGATACATATCGCAGCAAACAGAAAGCTGCAGAAGAGTCTGAGGGAAAGGCTATCGCCGAAGAAATCATCAATGGTTTTGATACGCTTGTAAAACAGTTCCTTGCGGACAACTCCGATAAGGTTGATGAAGTTAAAAAGTTTATTTCCAAATACGCTAAGAACGCTAATTACCTTGCTATCAAGGAGCCGATGCTTGCGTCTAAGCTGCTTGCTGATTTCAAGGCAAAATACAAAGTGGAGGGTTGATTATGGGTTTTCGTAAAGAGGCATTCGCAACAATTTGGTCGGTAGAGTCCACATCGGATACGCTTACTAAGGCAAGGATTTCTATCAGCCGTAAGAACAAGCAAACCGGTGAGTATGATACCGACTTCAGTGGTTTTGTAAGTTTCGTCGGTACCGCAGCGGCAAAGAAGGCTGCTGGACTTAAAGAAAAAGACCGCATCCGTCTTGGGGATGTGGATGTCACCAACAAGTACGACAAAGAGAAGAATGTCACCTATACAAACTACAAGATTTTCAGTTTTGAAACGCAGAATGAGATTGATGGAGCGTCGAGAAATACTGAATCTCCTGAGCCGAAGAAACCGGTTGACGACGGTGAGGTTGACGACGACCGCCTGCCGTTTTAAGGGTGCTGTATGGGAGAAGTAAGCTATAGACCACTCATCGAAGAAATGGTTTGGAGCTATAGCCGAATCGAATCGTTTGAAGACTGCCCATATCGATGGTTTTTGAAGTATATTAGCAAATGCTCGGAAGAACCTAAGTTTTATGCTTCGTTTGGGTCTTTTATGCACAAGCTGATTGAAATGTACTACAGAGGACAACTTACAAAAGAGGATATGCTCACAAAGTATCTTACGGATTTTTCTAAGGAAGTACAAGGCGTGAGACCCTCTGAAAGTATAACAAAGAACTACATCAAATGCGGGGCAGAATATCTGAGAAGTTTCCAACCATTCAATTTTGAGATGGTTGATGTTGAGAAAAGAGTCCGGTTCGACATAGATGGCATCCCGTTTATCGGGTATATTGATTATCTTGGCTTAAAAGACGGGAAATATTACATCGTTGATAATAAGTCACGGAATCTGCAACCCAGAAGTAAAAGGGCAAAGCCAACAGTTAAAGACAGAGAGCTTGATTCAATGCTTAAACAGCTATACATATACTCTGCGGCGATTAAACAAGAATATGGGGTGTTCCCAGAAGCGCTGTGCTTTAACTGTTTTAGAACAGGAACATTTATCGAAGAGCCTTTTAATGAAGAGGCATATCATTCGGCTATAGATTGGGCTAAGAACATGGTTGAGGATATCAAAAATACAGAAGAGTTCTATCCCAATAGAGAGTTTTTCTCGTGCTACTATATTTGCGGCGTAAGCGGTGATTGCTGTTATGACCAACAAGCACGGGAGGAAAGGAGGTTTAAGGTATGATGAGAGCGGAAGATATAAACAGTATTGAAAGTGAATCCGGCATTATTGCTTCGCTGATTCACAACCCAGAGCTTTCATTCTATTCCGAGTACTTACTTCCGAATCATTTCACAAACAAGGAGAATCGGTGTGTGTACACGGCGATTTGTGACCTCGCCAGAAAGGGTATCACAACGATTGACCCGTACAATATCATCGAAGACCTGAATTCCTCAGAAGCTACAAGGAAATATGCCGATGAACTTTCTGTGGATAAGTTGCAGGAACTCGTAGAGATGAGTGATGTTCTCGCAAGAAGTTCCGTAGAAGAATATAAAATGCTTGTCTCGAATGTTATGGATGCGGCATTTCGCAGAGATACATTCCAACGTCTCAAAGAATGTCAGGCGCTATGCTATGACCGTTCCGAAGAAAATGTAGAACAGAAAATTTACGCAGTCATAGACGATGTTATGACGGAATTCTCAACGGCTAATGAAGTTCCTCCATACAAGGATGTCATTGATGACTGTTGGGAAGAAATCAAGACGCGACAAGGAAACGGGTTTGCTGGTATTCCGTTTAAGTTTGCAGCTCTTAATGAGTATGCAACAATTGAACCCGGTGAACTGTTCATTTTTGCAGCAGAGGCAAAACAGGGAAAGTCAATGATGCTTCTGAATTGCGCTATCGATTTATTAAAGAAAGACCTCGCCGTTTTATACTTGGATAGCGAGCTCAACACGCGACTGTTTACTGCGAGAGTTCTCGCTCATCTTTCAGGTGTAGAATATAAGCGACTTACATCCGGAAATTATACCGAGGAAGAAGCAACCAAGATTGACAAGGCGAGAGAGTGGATGAAAACAAGAAAATTCACGCATATCTACATTCCTATGTTTGACCAGCAAAGCATTTATACTGCGGTAAAGAAGGTTAAGCATACACAGGGACTTGACGTATTGATTGTTGATTATTTCAAAGGGTCGGGTGATGGTGACGCTTTTGATTCCTATCAGGAACTCGGCAGGTTTGTTGATATGGTGAAGAATCAGATTTGCGGCGAGATGGGAATTTGCGGAATCGGAGCTGCACAGGCAACTATCAACGGAAGGGTTGCGGATTCAGCCAAAATCGGACGCAACGCCAGTACAATTGCCCTTATACAGGACAAGTCTCCGGAGGAAGTAGAAGCGGACGGCGCGGAATGCGGAAATAAAAAGCTGCGCGTAATTCTAAATCGAAATGGTATGCAGATGGCACCCGGAGAATACATAGATTTGCTGTTTGACGGAAATCACATTCTTTACAAGGAAGCTAAACAGCACATCCCACAGAGCCCTTTTTAATAAATCAGCCTAATTAAAAAATCTGCTATCGGAGGTGATGGTGTGGAGCTGGAAGATTTGATTGAATCAATCGATATCGTGGACTACATATCTCAATTTGTTGACCTCGAAGAGAAAAACGGAGAATATTGGGGGTTAAGTCCGTTTAAGGATGAAAAAACACCATCATTCTCCGTTAGGAGAGAAACAAATAGTTTCTATGATTTTTCAAGTGGCATTGGCGGCAATGTTTTCACATTCGTGAGGTTTTACAATCATTGCACAAATGCCGAAGCGGTAAGCATTCTCAAAAAATTTGCTGGCTACGACGGTGAAGCGGTTGTTCCGAGGAAGAAGATGGCGGCAACATTGATTTGCAAACGTTTCAAACCACAAAGGACACAAAAGAAAACCAGCGGGGGAACGATTTACCCCGATAACTGTATGGAGAAGTATGAAAAGCGCGAAGATAAGCTCGCCGTATGGGAGAACGAAGGTATCTCAAAAGAATCCTTGGAGAAATATCAAGTGTATTATGACAGCTTCTCGGATAGGCTTGTTTACCCGATAAGAAATATCTCCGGAAAGATTGTAAATATCGGTGGAAGAACGCTTGACCCGGAATGGAAAGAAAAGAAATTGCGGAAATATACCTACTTTTCGGGCTGGGGAGAGATGGATGTAATCTATGGTCTTTTTGAAAACATGGATGCCATTCTTTCTGCACACGAAGTTATCCTTTTTGAGGGCTGTAAATCCGTGCTCTTGGCGAATACTTGGGGCATTCACAATACAGGCGCTCTTCTGACTTCTCACCTCAATCCGCAGCAGTTAAAAATACTTGTGCGACTTGGTGTCAGAGTTGTATTTGCTCTTGATAAAGATGTTAGGGTAAGAGACGACCACAATATCAGCAAGTTAAAGCAGTATGTAAACACCTTTTATCTTTGGGATAGAGAAGATTTGCTTGACGAGAAAGACGCGCCTGTAGATAAAGGGCAAGAGGTTTTCAAAAGGCTATATGAACAAAGGATTAGATACAGGTAAAACACCGAATACAAGTGAGGTGAAAGCGCTTGGAAATTATAAATACGATAATCTACACACTGGGGCAGGGATTTTGCTTCAATATATTACTTCCGGTTTGGTATTTAATAATGAAACTCACGGGAGTAGCTTGAGTAGGAAGGAGGTGCTTCCGCTATAGGAAACTATATTATGTATCACTGTCACACGGAGCTGAGTTTATTGGATAGCTGCACTAAGTATCAGGACTATGTTGATTTGGCGGTTAAAAACGGTCAAAAGGCATTGTCAATCAGCGAACATGGTAAACCTCTGAACTGGACAGAAAAATGGAACGCTTGCAAACAGGCGGGAATACGATATATCCATTCGGTTGAGATATATCTGACGGAGTCGCTCAAGGAGAAAGTTCGTGACAATTACCATACAGTCCTTATGGCTCGGAACATGGACGGACTTCGCGAACTGAACGCGCTCGTAAGTTTGTCGTGTGACAAAGACCACTTTTACTATACCAATAGGCTCTCATTCGATGAGTTCCTTGGTATTTCAAAGAATATTATTACCACAAGCGCCTGCTTGGCTTCCCCGCTTAATAAGTTGGACGAGAGCCACCCACGGTATATGGAGCTGGCAAGAAAGTATGATTTTCTCGAAGTGCAGGCGCACAATCATCCAGAACAGATTGAGTTTAATAAAAGGCTTGTAAAGCTCGCAAAGCAGCTTGGGAAACCGCTGATTGCCGGAACAGACACGCATAGCTCCAGCAAATACAAAGCGGAGTGCAGGGCGGTTCTTTTAGCAGCAAAGCATAAGTCATACGGCGACGAAGACGCTTTTGATTTGACATATAAAACATACGACGAACTCGTGGAAATGTTCCGAACACAGGGAGCCCTAACAGAGAATGAGTACTTAGAAGCGATTGAAAACACGAATCGGCTTTACGACATGACAGAAGATATCGAGTTGGACACATCTATTAAGTACCCCATCCTATATGGTACAAGAGAAGCGGACTCGGAGAAGTTTACAGAAACGGTCGAAAGAAAATTCAAAGAGAAACTCGAAACCGGTGTAATTCCGGCAAGTCAAGAGGCTGCGTTCCGTACCGCAATCGAAGAGGAAATGCGAGTTTTTCGGAAGCTTAAAATGGATGGGTTCATGCTCTCGATGTCTGAACTGATTAGTTGGTGCAAAGAGCAGGGAATGGCAATTGGTACGGCGAGAGGTTCGGTCGGCGGTTCCAGAGTGGCGTATATCACTGATATCATCGACTTGAATCCGGAAACTTGGCAAACTGTTTTCTCAAGATTCTGTAATGAAGACCGTGTTGAAATCGGAGATATCGATATAGACTGCGTCGAATCTGACAGACCCGCAATTTTCAAACACATTACAGACCGATTCGGGAAGGACAAAACGGCGCGAGTTGCATCCTTTGGCACAATGCAATCAAAAGGAGTGATTGATGACGTCGGGCGAAGTCTCGCTATCAAATGGGAGAAATCGAACCCCGGCAGACCAAACGGGGATAACCCTTGGTCATTATCCAACATCGCTCGTATCAAAACCGAGTTTGAGGCGAATGAAGATAAGACGAAAAAGAAATACCCCGAGCTGTTTTACTATTATGATGGCTTAATTGATACGAAGATTTCGCAGTCGGTACATCCTGCCGGTATGGTCATCAGCCCGATTACGCTCGTCGATAATTTCGGTGTCTTTGATAAAGACGACGAGAACTGCTTAATGCTGGATATGGAAAACATTCACGACTTCACAGGGCTCGCAAAATACGACTTCCTTATACTAAAGACCGTGCAGGTGATTCGTGATACCTGTCGATATCTAAATAAACCATATCCTAAGACGCACGAAATCGACTGGAATGATAAAGAAGTATGGGCAGATATGATTCGCAACCCATCAGGCATATTCCAGTTTGAAGGAGCGTTTGCTTTCGAGAGCTTAAAGAAATTTGTGCCTCAAAGTATTTTCGATATGTCAATCGTTACGGCTTGTATTAGACCGTCCGGTTCTTCATATAGAGATGTCCTCCTTGCAAGGCAAGTACATAAGAACCCATCGGAAATGATTGATGATTTGCTCCGAGATAATCTCGGGTATCTAATTTACCAAGAAGATACGATTAAGTTTCTTCAGCAGATTTGCGGTTTGTCCGGAAGTGAAGCTGACAACATCAGACGAGCAATCGGACGAAAGCAAAAGGAAAGACTGGACAAGGCTATGCCATCCATTCTTGAAGGGTACTGCAATAAATCTCCGAAACCAAGGGCTGAAGCGGAGCAAGAGGCAAAAGAGTTTCTTCAGATTATTGAGGACAGTGCCAGTTATCAGTTCGGCTACAATCACTCTGTAGCTTATTGCCTTCTCGGTTATTTGTGCGCTTACTACCGGTATTACCATCCGATTGAGTTTATCACTTCATTTCTTAACAACGCCGCTAACGAAGATGACATTCGCAATGGTACGGCATATGCAAATCGGGTCGGTATTAAAATCACGATGCCAAAGTGGGGCTTATCTAAGAGTGAATACTTCTTTGACAAAGATAAAAACATTATTGCCAAAGGGCTTTCCTCTATCAAATATATGAGTTCCGGTATTGCCGAAGAGTTATATGGTCTTGCGCACAAAAAATCACATCGCAGATTTGTTGATATTCTTCGAGACCTTGACCAAAAGACATCGCTTAACACAAGACAGCTTGATATTTTGATTAAGATAGATTTCTTCTCCGATTTCGGAAATCAGAGAGAGTTACTGCGAATTACGGATTTGTATTACGAGACATTTAAGAGAGGTCAGGCAAAGAAAATCAGTAAGGATAAGGTTGACGGTACTCCTCTCGAAGCAATCGTAAGCAAATATGCTGTCGGTGTTACAAAATCCGGAGGAGTAGCTAAGAGCTATACATTGCTGGATATCGACTCTATTTTGAACGAGGCAGAAGACGCAGTGATGGCATTACATATGGATGACCTGAGCGACCTACTTAAAGTAAGAAACTTTGCCGACGTTATGGGCTATGTGGGATATGTTTCAGGTAAGGAAGAAGACCGCAGAAAGCTTTATATTCTTGATGTGTACCCCTTGGTTCGTCGAAAAGACAATAAGCAATTCGGGTACTCCGTCATTACTAAATCTATAGGAAGTGGGAAAGAAGGAAGATTCACCGTGGTAAATAAGCTATATGATGAAACACCGATTAGTAAAGGAGATATTGTGTACTGTAAAAGCTTTGAGCGAAACGGGCAGTATTTCAGACTTACCGGTTATGACAAAGTCTATTAAAGGAGTTAGCGATGGACAAACTGACATATGATTCGCTTGCTGAGGTTTTCAAGCAGTGCCACAGTAAACCGAATTATGCAGCCGGAATTTTCATTCCGGATTATAGACGCCAAAAAGAGTTTGCGGATGAAATGATGCAAATGATACGTTCAGATGCACTTCGCGGAGCAAGGATTTGCAACAACCCAATGGATTTTACATCAAAGATTCTTTTTGAGAATGGCAGCTACATTACAACCAATGTATACGACAGCGACATTGAATTTAATTCTCTGCTTTACGATGGTTTGTGTGTATCCGATGAGACACTAAAAAATCTTGGCGCAACCGTGGTTCCGTATGGTTGGTTTGCAAGTGACACCGAAGATGAAAGCTCATTAAACGATTTCCTTAGTAGTTTCAAAATCACATAAAAGTGTTTATAAAACTACGCTTTTATATTCGTATAGAAAGGAGGACGGTTAATGGCTAAAGAAATCATCTGCAATAAATGCGGAAAGAAATTTGATTTCTGGGACACACAGGAGGACTTCTCGATTGAGAGAAGTTTGGGTTATGGGACGAAATATGATGGTTCGACCCTCGAACTTGACCTGTGTTGCGAATGCATGGAGAAGCTCATTGAAGAGTGCGTTATTTCTCCAATATCAGATAATACATAAAACAAATCAAAAATGGAAGGAGGCGATTTTATCAAGTCAAGTACTCGATATAATATTGCTGCATTGGGCGTGGTAATTCTTCTTGTCTTACTTGCTTCAAGAGTTTTAGCAGATAAAAGACAGCTTGCTGCGGATACATCCACAGTTGAAACATATTCCGAAACAACAATTATTTCTGATTGCTCTTCGGAGACGGAAACCGAGGCAGAAGAAAGCCAGCCCACCACAGAAACAACGAGCGCTACCAGTGCGAACGTCACCACAACTAACTCGGAGAGCGATAAGCACACCGTTATTTACTATACAGACAACGACGCAGTTGATATAGCGAAAGTTTTGTACAGGGAATGCCGAGGTGTCCCGAGCGTTACCAAGCAGGCGTGTGTAGCGTGGACAATTCTAAATAGAGTTGATAACAATAATGCATCCATCCACGATGTTGTTTCGTCACCGCATCAGTTTGCGTTTACTGAAAACACACCAGTTGATGAAACGCTCCTGAACCTTGCTTATGATGTCCTTGAACGTTGGAATAGTGAGAAAAACGGTGAAACAAATGTTGGTAGAGTCCTGCCGGAGTCTTATCTCTGGTTTGAGGGACACAGCGGTCACAACTATTTTAGAAACCGATATGACGGCGATTTTACCGTATGGAGCTATTCTTTAGAAAGCCCATACGAAAGTTAATATGTCATATCAAGATAATTAAAAAATATGCAAAGGAGCGAATATATGAATCCAAGAGACGCTTGCGAAGTCGCGTATCAGAATGGTTATGCTCAGGGGTTGCTTGATAGCGGTGTTCACCGTGTTGAAAGTTGCGAATGCGTTTCTAATGCGAAAGTCTTCGGGTTAGAAGACAGTATTCGTGGAGCTAAATTCCCTATGTCAACGGATGTAAGCAAACTTAACACAGAGATGACCGATGGAATTAAGGCTTTAGCGCAGAGTAAAAAGGGAGAAGGACATGACCAATGGCTCACGGGTGTGATTGTCCAGTTTGACCTAACGTTTTCAAATAAAGCGTGGGTTGAAGCAGAACGTTATAGTTTTCTCGATTTCGTAAGTTCACAAAGTACAATGCACAGGATTTCAAGATTTAACTTTGAAAAGGTGTATAACGAGTTCGTTGATGATAGGATTATCGAGATTATCAAAGAAAAGGTTGAACGGTATAACGATTATTGCGCCTCGATTGCCACCGGGCTTACGCCGCAGAGCGTAGAATGTCAGCAAGCCATTGAAGCCAAGAAAAAAGAATTATACCTTGATATCTTATATAATAACCCGGCTGGTTGCCAAATCACTGCGAGAATGTCAACAAATTATCGACAGCTGAAAACGATTTATTCTCAGCGAAAAAATCACAGGCTGCCTGAGTGGCGGACATTCTGTAAATGGATTGAGACTTTACCCATGAGTGAGCTGATTACGGGCAACGATAAGGGGTGAGCGCTACGAAAAGTAGGATACAGAACCCATATCGCATGAAACAGCTAATCGACTTTCAGGGGCTTGATGTAGATGGCTATATCTATCCAACTGATATCGATGGGTTAATTGAGTATAAAGACTCAGAATACATAATCTTTGAAATTAAATATGGCGGCGCAGAAGTGCCTGTCGGTCAAAAACTTGCGCTTCAAAGAATGGTAGATGACTTTACTAAGGTCGGTAAACAGGCGGTAGCGCTTGTCTGTGAGCACACAGTACACGATGCAGAAAAACCTGTTATAGCCGCTTGGTGCAAGGTGCGCGAAATCTATTACGGCAAGGAGAAACAGTGGCGAGCGCCCGATTCCGAGATAACCGTAAGAGAAGCCGTCGATAACTTTCAAAGATATTCAAGGCTTGTAGCCGACACAACGAGAGGAGATGATGAGGTTTGAAGGTAATCTTAATTTCTGGCAAAGCACAAAACGGCAAAGACACGGTAGCAGCATATATGAGAGAAAAACTGGCAGAAGATAAACACCGTGTTTTGATTACACATTATGCGGACTTGCTCAAATATATCTGCCGCAGTTATTTTGGCTGGGACGGAGTGAAGGACGAGAAGGGACGCAAAATGTTACAGTACGTTGGTACTGATGTTATTAGGAAAGAAAATCCGAGCTTATGGGTGGATTTCGTGGCGCTCATGCTGAAATACTTCCACGAAAACTGGGACTATGTTATTATCCCTGACTGCCGGTTTCCTAATGAGGTATCCACAATGCGAGATAGTGGGTTTGACACCTTATATCTGCGCGTTATCAGAAGCAATTTTGCCAGCCCTCTTACAGAAGAGCAGCAGAAACATCCGTCAGAGACAGCCCTTGACGGGTACGACGCTGACTACTGTATTGATAACAACGGAACGCTTTCGGAGTTAAAAACGAAAGTCGATAATTGGATTAAGGAGAGTTTATATGAACACAAATCATAATGGTTATTACGACATTGACATCGATATCGAAAAGGCACTGCTTGATAGTGGAATGGTTGATGAAATCTTTTACTTGAAAGACCTTAAACAGCGAAAGCTTTTCCTGAATACCGATGTCGAACAACTCTCCGTCGGAGAAATCGTAAAACACATCATGCAGTATAACAAAGAGGACATCGGCATTGAGCCTGACAAGAGAACTCCCATCATTCTGTATGTATCTTCCAACGGAGGCGAAGTTGACTCCGGATTTGAACTTATTGATGTGATTATGGCGAGTAAGACACCTGTTTTTACTGTCAATCTCGGATATCAGTACAGCATGGGCTTTTTAATCGGTCTTGCCGGAACCAAAAGATTTGCTATGCGCAACGCAAAGTTCCTTATGCATGACGGTTCAAACTTTGTATATAACTCGGGAGCGAAAGCGCAAGACCAGATGGAATTTCAGCGCCGCGTAGAAGACAGGATTAAGCAGTACATCCTCTCCCGAAGCAAGATTACAAGCAAGGAATACGACAGTAAACTTAGAGTTGAGTGGTACCTCTTTGCGGATGAAGCTAAGGACAAGGGATTCTGCGATTACATTATCGGAGACGACTGCGACATCGATGAGGTGATTTAAGGGAGGTTCCTATGGACGAATATCTTGGCTTTAAGGAAGTTGTCTTATCCGATGATGAAATCAACTCAATTTTCCAAAATGATACGGTAAACACCTTTGACTGCCTCCCTAATCAGTACCTGATTGCAAAGGATGGTTGCGACAATACCCTCGAGTTAATGAGGTGTACGGGAGATAAGATGGTCAAAGTGCCGTACAAAACCATCAACAGCAGGTTTTTAGGGAAAGTTAAGCCGCGAAATACTCAACAGCAGCTTGCAATCGATATGCTTTACAACAGCGATATTACCGTCAAGGTAATTGCAGGCAAGTTCGGAACGGGCAAAGACTTCTTGATGTGCTCTGCGGCAATTGACCTTCTTGAACATAACAAATTTGAAAAAATCGTTTATGTCCGGAACAATATTGAGGTTAAAAACTCAAAACCCATCGGATATCTCCCCGGTTCATACAATGAAAAGCTACTTCCGTTCGCAATGCCGCTGGCAGACCACTTAGGAGGAACTGACGGTTTAAGTTTAATGGTCGGACACGGTCAGATTGAGATTGTCCACCTCGGCTTTATCAGAGGTCGTGACATTAAGAACTCAATTATCCTTTGCTCCGAGGCAGAAAACATGACAAAGGAGCATATCCAGCTACTTCTCGGGCGAGTTGGAGAAGGGTCTTCGCTCTGGATTAACGGTGATTTTAAGCAGTGTGATGCAGAGGTTTTCAGACAGAATAGCGGACTTATGGCTGCTGTTGATAAGCTTAAGGGACATCCGAGATTTGGATATGTGAAACTATTAAAGACAGAGAGGAGCGAGACGGCAGCTATGGCTGACCTGTTGGATTAAAAAAATGAACAAACTCACGGTTCTTGTGGATATGGACGACACGCTCGAAAATCTTTGTGAAACGTGGGTTGAATATCTGAACGAGAGGCATGGCACCAATGTACATATTGATGATGTGAAAGAATGGGATATGACAAAAGCATTCCCGACGCTTTCAAAAACCGAGCTTTTCGCGCCATTGTACGAAGAAGAGTTATGGAAGAGGGTAAAACCTCTTCCGGGCTCGGTCGAATATGTAAAAAGGCTGCTTGATGACGGACACAAGGTCATTGTTGTGACGGCATCGCACCAAGATACTGTTGCGTATAAGCTCAACAATGTTTTGTTCAGGTATTTTCCGTTTCTCACTACAAACGATGTGGTTGTCGCATATCAAAAACAACTTATCAGGGGAGACGTTCTAATTGATGACGCCCCTCACAATCTTATCGGAGGGGAATATAAAGGAATTCTGATGAATGCCCCTCATAACAAACAATTTGATGCAAAAGCTGCTGGCTTTGTAAGGGTTGCGAATTGGGAAGAGGCTTACAATGCGGTACGCAATATTGCAGAAGAGAGGTGAACGATATTTACATCTTATATTCAACAGGATGCCCCAAATGCGAGGTCTTAAAGAAAAAGCTCGCCGAAAAAGGCGTCCAGTACACAGAAAATAACTCAGTGGACGAGATGTTAAAGCTCGGCATTGAAGCAGTCCCGGTCTTAAAGGTGAACGACCGATTCCTTGATTTTAAGGAAGCGGTTGACTGGGTAAATAAACAGTAAGGAGACGGCAAATGAACATTCCATTAAAGATGAATAGAGATTTTGAAAAGGCTATGCAGTCGATGCTTGAGAAATACGGGGAAGATTTCGAGTTTCTTAACGGATTCCACGAAACACAGTTGAATTTCTCGGACTTTATCGACAGCTTTGTTGACAAAAAGGTTGCAGACGTAACGATTGACGCAAACGCCAATGCGTCGAACAAGGATATTCGCAGTCTTATCAATGAAAAAGGGAAGTCTCTTGATAAGCTGTTTGCTTTCAATAAGATTTTTTACGAACTCAAGAAGAAATACAACCTCAAAACAGCAAAAGAGTGGCTCGAATGCGAACATAATGGTGCATTTTATCTGCACGACGCATCATCGGCAACATATTTACCGTATTGCTACGCATACGACCTCACCAGACTTGCAACAGAGGGCTTATTCTTCCTTAAAAACTACAATAACCAGCCCCCGAAACACCTTACAACGTTTATTGACGACGTAATCGAGTACATTAGCTACATGAGTAACCGGAGTTCCGGCGCTGTGGGCATCCCCAATGTGCTTATTTGGACTTATTACTTCTGGAAACACGATTGTGAGACCGGTTTTTATATCAAGGACAAAGACTATTACATCAGACAGTCTTTCCAGAAGCTGATTTACCGTCTGAACCAACCGTTTATGCGCATCGACCAGACTGCATTCGTCAATGTATCGATTTTCGACCGTAACTATATCGAGTCTTTGTTCGGCGGTGTTCAATACCCCGACGGAACCTATGTAATCGACTGCGTGGACGAGCTTATTGAACATCAGAAACTGTTTATGGAAGTGGTTTCGCAGATTCGCAGTGAAAATATGTTTACATTCCCCGTCCTGACATACTCGTTGCTTTATAAAGACGGCAAATTTGTTGATGAAGATTTTGCACGCTGGTGCTCAGACCACAACACAAAATGGAATGACAGCAATTTCTTCGTAAGCGGCGATGTTACGACTCTTAGTAACTGTTGCCGACTGCTTTCCGATACATCCAAACTCAGCGCTTTCATCAATTCAATTGGCGGTACAGCGCTCTCCATTGGTTCCGTTAAGGTCAACACGATTAACCTTATGAGAATTGCGCTCGAAACGGAGTGCGACGAGAAGAAGTACCTCGCATTGCTCAAAAAGCGAGCAACGCTGTGCTGCAAGACACTGGATGTCGTAAGACATATTATGCGTCGCAATATTGAAAAGGGTCTTCTCCCGAACTATCAGGACGGCGCAGTTGAAATGGATAAACAGTACTGCACTATGGGTATTCTCGGTCTCTTCGAGGTCATCGAAGCATTCGGATATACCAAAGTTGACGAGCTGGGTTATACCTACTACACGGATGAAGGAATTGAACTTGCCTGCAAAATCTTTGATGTGTTAAACGAAGTCAAGGACGGTTTTACAACGGAGTATTCGTTCAACATCGAGTCTGTTCCTGCAGAGCGTGCAGCGTGTATTCTCTGCCAGAAAGACAACGCGCTGTTCGACCTGAATGATAAGTTCATTTACTCAAATCAGTGGATTCCTCTTTCAACAAAATGCACCATCAAAGAAAAACTGCGTCTCAGCGCCATTCTTGATGAAAAGTGCAGTGGCGGCAGTATCGCACATATCAATCTCGAAGCCAATTTCCCGAACAATGATATGGCGTGGGAAATGCTCAATAAGATTGCTCAGGCTGGCGTAATTTACTTTGCGTTTAATACAAGAATCAACGAGTGCAAGAACCACCACGGCTTCGTGGGAACGGATATCTGCCCGAATTGCGGTGAGCCCGTTTTTGATACATACCAGCGCATTGTTGGTTATCTTGTGCCTACCAGAGCTTATTCCAAAGACCGTTTCAGAGAGTTCAACACACGGAAGTGGTATGAGTATGCGGAGATGCTAAAAGAATGATTGTTAAAACAATTGTGGACGAGGATTTCGTGAATTACAAGGTTCCATCCATGTATATTGGTACGGCGTATTGCGACGGAAAATGCTGCCGAGAAGCCAGAATTCCGTTGTCTGTCTGCCAGAACGATGCGTGGCGCGGTAGCGCCACCATCGCAATGGATGACGATGATATTATCCAGAGATATCTATCAAACGATATTACAAAGGCTCTTTGCTTCGCAGGTCTGGAACCGTTTGAACAGTTTGATGAGCTGTTATGCCTCGTGTCGAAGCTCCGCACGGAGTATCACTGTAATGATACCGTGGTCATTTATACGGGATACAATTTGACAGAGATTATACCCGAGGTTGATACGCTGAAAAAGTTTGAGAATATCATTATTAAGTTCGGACGATATGTTCCCGACCAATCAAAACATTTTGATGAGGTTCTGGGCGTATATCTGGCTTCCGATAACCAGTATGCAGAAAGAATCAGTTAAGGAGAATACATATGGATAACAAACTTACAATTTCTTTTGGACTCGTTGATGAGTTCGGAAACGAGTATTCGGCAACATCGAAAACAGAAACCTTTGAAGACCTTGGCGTTGGCGATATTGAGACAATCGGGGAGCAGCTCAACAACTTCCTCAGACAGTGCGGTTATGTCAGAAAGAACAATTATATCTTCATGGACGATGTGAACGAGGATGAATATGAGGCGATTGCCGATTTCCTTGCGGACTATCGCCGTGAGCGTGAGAAAGTGGTGGATAGAGAATGATTAGTGCATGGAATCTACTTTGGATTGTCCCACTTTCATGTTTATTCGGTTTTTGGTTAGCAGCGTTGCTTGTAGCATCCGAAGATGACGATATGGAGGAATGATAATGAATATTTCCCTTACAATTTCCCAGATTGAAAATCTCAAAGAATTTATTGAATTTGAGTTCATCGGCTCTATCCGAGACGATGAGGATATCGATAATATCGACTACATTGTAGATATGATGGATACATACAAAAAACTGAAAGAGGCGCTGGCGAACACTAATTCAGCAGAATTAGTGCATAGCCCGTATACAGACATCGGAACATCCAGCGTCACTACCTCAGAGGAATACTATACTAACGGAGGTTTACAATGACTATTAGACAAAATCCGGACAGGGATTACGCAAAGGAAGTGCATGATAAGCTGAAAAGTAATGGCGGATACTGCCCGTGCAGACTCGAAAAAACAGCGGACACCAAGTGTATGTGCAAGGAATTTCGAGAGCAGATTGAACGAAACGAGCCCGGCTATTGCCATTGTGGACTCTATCGTATTGAGAGGGACTGAGTATGCGCAGATTATTTATTATGCGTAAAGACCTGAATATGTCCGTCGGTAAACTCTTGGCTCAAACCTGCCACTGTGCAGAAGCATATTGGACACGCGGGCTTAGAGCAAACGCAAAGCCGATAGACGATGCCAGAGGATATGTTGCCAGCATCCTAATTCCCAAAGATGTGTATGAGCAGTATGTGTGCGGTATGTTCGTAAAGACCGTATGTGAGGCAAGAAATAAGAACCACCTGCTCAAAGCTAAAACAATTGCAGAGGGAATGGGGCTTGTAGAGGGCGTAGATTTCGGTCTCATATACGATAAATGCTTAACAGAACTTGTTCCCGAGGAAGAGGACGGTACAACGCTGACAGGAATTTGGTTTGCGCCGCTTGATGACGAGCGGGCTCACGCAATCAGCAAGAAATATCAATTATATAAATAAGAAAGGGTTATACATAATATGACTATCAACTTTATGAAGGTAGATGACAAAGCTATTACGCCTACACGCGGAAGCGCCTACGCCGCAGGATTTGACTTATACGCCCGCACCAAAACGGGAGCACAGCGTATTCCTGCCGGTAAAACAGAAAAAATCGGAACCGGAATTTGTGTTGAAATCCCTGATGGGTACTTCGGCGCGATTTTCGCAAGAAGCGGACTGGCTACCAACCGAGGATTACGCCCCGCAAATTGCGTCGGGGTCATTGATTCCGACTACAGGGGAGAGGTCATCGTAGCTCTCCATAATGATACGGATGCCTGTGAGTCTATTCACGAGGGAGACCGTATTGCACAGCTTGTTGTTATCCCGTATCTGCCTGTAATTCTCAGAGAGGTTGAGGAGCTGACGGATACCGACAGAGGTGCCGGTGGTTTCGGTAGTACCGGTGTCTCAAGCGAGCCGGAGTATGAACAGCTCTCCTTGTTTTAATCTGAATTGTTTAAGCAAGGGGGTGGTGTAAATACAGGATAAGTACACAATAGAGCAACATAGTGCCAATCATTGCGGTACGGTTTTCGTTGTTGTGAATCATACTCCCAATATACATAACGAAGACAGAACAGAAGTGAAGAGAAATATCGAAGAGCGCTTGTATTCTGTTTTCAGTAAATATACCACAGCGAAGCATTAAAGCGAAGGCTGCCATTGTTATGATGGCAGCCTTATTTTTTAGGAGACGAGAGTATGGATTTAATTTATGCAAGACAGTCAGTCGATAAAGAGGATAGTATCTCTATCGAAAGTCAAATTGAATTATGCCTGAGAGAGAATACATCGGGCGAACATAAAATCTTCAAGGATAAGGGATATAGCGGAAAGAACACCGAAAGACCGGCGTTTCAGGAAATGATGTCGTGGATACGCAGGGGTGGGGTAGAGCGCGTTATTGTTTATCGCCTTGACCGAATTAGCAGGTCGGTTCTTGACTTTGCCGGACTTATCAATGAGTTTCAAAGATACGGGGTGGAATTCGTTTCTATTACAGAACGCTTTGATACCTCTACGCCAATCGGAAAAGCTATGCTAATGATTGTTATGATTTTTGCGCAGCTTGAAAGAGAGACGATACAGCAGCGGGTTATTGACGCATACAAGTCCAGAAGCCGCAAGGGTTTCTATATGGGTGGGCGTGTTCCATACGCATTTAAGCTCAAAGGGATTGTTATGGACGGTATTAAAACGAGTATGTACGAGGCTATCCCAGAAGAAATTGAGGTTGTAAAACTGATATATTCGCTGTATTCAGAGCCACAAACATCGTTTTCAGATGTTATGAAATACCTCAAAGACAACAATATCAAAAACAGTTCTGGGAAAGCATTCAGCCGAAACAGAATCAGGGATATCGTGATAAACCCGATTTACGTCAAAGCCGATGATAGAATCTTTGAATTCTTCCAAGAGCAGGGCGCGGAAATCGTAAATGATATATCGCAGTTTATCGGAACAAACGGTGCGTATTTTTACACGGGGGATAAGACATTGAAGAGAAAGGCGATATCCATTCTCGGTCATGTCCTTGTGCTTGCCCCGAGCGAGGGATGTGTGGACTCGGACACATGGTTAAAGTGTCGCACCAAATGCCTGAACGTGCGTCAAATGGCAAAACCGGTAAAGGCGAAAAATACATGGTTGGCTGGTAAGATTAAGTGCATGAACTGCGGATATTCACTCTCGTTAAGAGAAAACAAGCGAAAGAGAAAAGAAAGCTCACGGTATTATGTGTGCTCCAGAAAATATGTTGCTATGGACTGCGACGGAATTGGCGCTGTATCAGCCGAAAAGGTCGAGGACATTGTGTTCTTTGAAATGCGCGAAAAGCTAAAAGAGTTTGGGGAGCTGCAACTTCACGAAAAGCCTGAATCCACTCTGCAACTCACAAAGTTAAAGGTACGCGCAGACCAGATTGAAAAAGAAATTGATACCCTCGTTGAAAAGATACCGACTGCCAGTAAGGCGACGATGGGGTACATCAATAAAAAGATAGACGAGCTCGACGAAGAGCATTCTCGCCTAAAGAAAGAAATTGCCGATATGTCGGCTGACATATACGGCAAAAAAGATGTTGGGGTTATTAAAAACTATTTGAACAACTGGGAGTCAATTAGCATCTCAGATAAGATAACTGTTGTGGACGCTTTAATTGAATCCGTGCGTGTCAATCAGGATACTGTTGACATCGTGTGGAAGATATAAAAAGCGTTGTATGCTGATTGTTTTGTTAAGCCTTTTTTAATAAAGCTTTCAATATCGTTTGTGCACGGTATCGGATTATTGATTATTCCGCTCTCATAGAAGCTGTAATCGGAGAGAGCGTCGATAATCGGGAAATCCTCGAGCAGGGGAGCAACGGCGCTTTTTGCCATTGAGTAGCTTTCGATTTGGTCTTCGTTCGGCTCGTCCGATATGTGAAAAAAAGTACTCTTTTCAATCCCGAGCGAACGAATTACTTTAATCAATTGAGGGATAAATGCGCTTAGAAATTCGGCATATTCGATTGAATCTGCCGAGGTTTCCCAGCCGAAAATTCTTTTTTGACTGCCGTTTACCTCTGCCACGATTTTCGGAGTATACTTGGCTCCCCACTGAGAGAAAAGATGAGAAATTTCAAAGTATTTAATTCCGCATTTTTGAGCGAGCCTGACCCATCGGATAAACCTGTCAAAGCCAAAGCTGTATTTCCCGTTTTCAAGCTTAACGTCAACGAGCTGAACCGTCAGCCTTTCACCGCCGATCTCCGTATCGAGCGGAGGAGTGAAAACCGGGGTGAGCAGCATATTAACACCCGTATGAATCGCCGCTTTAATGAAGCTTTCAACGAGCGCCCAAAATTTCTCGCAGAAAACGGGAATCTTATAATAATTCGCTATTGAGTCGCTGTGAAACCATTGAGTGTAAATTAACTTTTGCTCCGGCAGAACAGCATTTATAACATGCAGACCGAATATGTTTTCACTGATTGTCTCGCTGTCTTTTTTTAGCTTTATTTTGATTTCATAATCGCCGGCGTCCATATCCTTCGGAAGATCAACCGTAATCCAAAGCGCATAATAGTTTTGACGTTTAATGAGTACACGGTTATTTTCAATCGGAAAAAGAACATCGGGGAAAAGCCCGGGTTCATTCCTCTCACAAAATTCACAATCGGATTCGTAAACGGGAAGCTCCGAGGGAACATTGCCGACCGACCTGACCGTTATAAATTGAGAAAGAGGGGAGTCGATTACAATTTCGGCGAAAAACTTCTCACTGCTTTTATATGCGATTTGATATGAATAACGCTCTCCTTTGAGCACAGAATCGCAATTATGCTCCGTTAAATCACATCTTCCGTCGAGAAAAACCCGCTGAAGTGATGACACCTGTACGGTTTTAAAATCCATGCTTTCAACTCCCGTTTTTCTTTAATCATATCAGATTCGGTCTTGTTTGTAAATATTCATCTGCGTTTATTTGCGCTGACTATTCCTCCGACAGCCGAGAATACCGTCATTATTATTGCCGATATCCTGCCCGAGACGGCTATTCCCGTGCGGCTTATGATTGACGCAACAAGAAAAATAATCAAAAATGCGGGCAAGGCGCTCAGCGCACCGAATAGCAACCCGTTTTTGCGAATTGCACCGACTGACTTAAATCCGCCGAAGAAGCCGGATACTGCGGAGATCGCAAAAATAAAGTATTTGTACATCGACAAATCAAAATCGGCCTTGAGACTAACCAGCGAAAATATCACGCACAATGCCGAATAAAGAATAACGTTTAATGCCGAGCCGACAAGAATTTTTAAAATTATGCCTCTTAAATTCGTTGATTCCGCCTTTGGCTTTCTGCGTTTGTTTTTGGGCATAAAAATCCCTCCTCACAAAATGATATGAGAAGGGATTTTTTATTATTACTGATTTCGTTTAATCTTTGATGTGGTTGTTTTTTTAAATTCTTTATCCACTATTTCAAATCGCTTAATTGACTTATAGCTTACGACCTGTGAATTTACACTCTTAACGGCTTCGGAAACAGCCTTGCTGATCTCTTTATCTGTTATGTTTCTGTTGCCGTAGGTTGCGCCGATAGCCTTAAGATCGGGGAAAATTCTTGCGTAAACAATTGTATTTCCTCGCTCGTCCTCAGCGCCTGTTACGATACATTCCTTGACGGCGTTTTCTTTAAGAAGCATACTTTCAAGCTCCTCGGGATAAACGTTTTTGCCGTTAGTCGTGACGATAACGCTCTTGCATCTTCCGCAGATGTAGTAATGACCGTCTTTATCCGTTCTTGCTAAATCGCCTGTATGATACCAGCCGTCGGAATCGAAGGCTTCTCTTGTTGCCTCCGGGTCCTTATAATAGCCGAGCATGACCATCGGACCCTTAACGCATATCTCGCCGATACCGTTTTCGTCGGGATTAACGATTTTTGCCTCAACATATGGAATCGGCTTACCGATGGAATCGTATTTGTTATCCTTATCGCTGTTGCAAATAACGATAGGCGCACATTCCGTCAGGCCGTAGCCCTGGAAGGTCTGTATACCGAAGCGGTTCATGTTCTTTATAATCTCGGGGTCAATTCCTGCCGCACCGGAGATAATAAGTCTTATCGAGCCGCCGAAGGCTTTTTTTATCTTGCCGAAGAAAAGGCTTGAAACGTCAAGCTTTGCGGCTCCGGCAACCTTGGTTATCGCACTGCCGAGAGCTATCTTGGCAGCTCCGCCACGCTCTTTTGCGACCGCCTTCATAATTCGCTTATAAAATTTTTCAAGCACGAGCGGAACAACAATTAAAATATTCGGCTTGTATTCCTCAAGATTTTTTGTAATATATCTAAGCCCGTCGCAGAAGCATATTGTAACGCCGCCGTAAATACAGCAAAGAAATGTAACGGTACATTCATAGGTGTGGTGCAGCGGAAGGATTGAAAGAATTCGTTCACCTTTGTTTATTTTAACAAAGCCCATAATTGCTCTGACGTCGTAGCAGATATTATCAGCGCTGAGCATGACCGCCTTTGACATACCCGTTGTGCCCGAGGTAAAGAGGAGAACGGTCAGCTTGTTGCCCTCAACATCTCTTTCGATGTAATCCGTATTTCCCTTGCCGATAAGATGATAGCCCTTGTTCAAAAGCAAATCATAAGAAAGTATTCCGTCCGCATCTTTCTGCTGCTCCATAGAGATAAGCAGGAGATTTTTCGGAAGCTTTTCACGGTGCTCAAGCAGCTTTTCCCCGAATTTTTCATCAAAGATGATCGCCTTCGCTTCGGAAACACTCAGTATGCTGAGAATATCATCAAACGGAAGCTCCTTGTCTGTCGGTACAACAACGCCGACTCCGCAGCCGATTGCAAGATAGCTCGTGCACCACTTATAGCTGTTCTTTCCGGCAACCGCGATTCTTGCGCCGCCGAGTCCGAGACTGAGCAACGCCGTGCCGAGAGCCTCAACATCAGCCTTGTAACGTGTGTAGCTTATATCAAGAATCTGACCGATTTGGTTTTTAATTTTGAATGCGGGACTGTTTCCGTAAAGCTTCTCACTTTGATTGAGCAGCTCTCTGAAATCATGAAATTCTCTTACTTCATAATAGGGCTTGTTCATTTAATCACTCTTCCGTTAATTTTTCCGCAGCGGCAAGCTTGACGCATATGCAAAGCAGCTCAACGGCTTTTTTAAGCTCGTCAACGTCGGGATAGGACGGTGCAATTCTGATATTGCTGTCATCGGGATCAATGCCGTAGGGATAGGTTGCGCCGACGGTCGTGAGGGTGAGTCCCGCTTCCTTGCAGAGCTGACCTACACGCTTTGCACAGCCGTTCATAACGAAAAGACTGATAAAGTATCCGCCGTTCGGCTTTTTCCAGCTTGCGATTCCCGTACCGTCAAATGCCTTTTCAAAGCCGTCGGTAACGGCGTCGAATTTCGGCTTGAGAATTGCCGCCTGCTTTTTCATGTGAGCCTTTATGCCGTCAAGATTTTTGAAGTATCTTGCGTGTCTCAATTGGTTTATTTTATCGTTTGAAATTATTTGAATGCTCATACGCTTCTTTATTTCGGCTATGTTTGCGTCGGAAGCGATCACAGCGGAAATTCCGCCGCCGGCAAAGCTTATCTTGGAGGTTGAAATTACTTCAATAAACATATCCTCGCTGCCGCACTTCTTCGCCTCATCGAAGATGTTGAGAAGCTTGTCCGGTGTGTCGTTGAGGTCATGTACAATGTAAGCGTTGTCCCAGATAACTCTGAAATCCTTTGCCGCAGGTTTGAGAGCGGCGAAGCGTCGAACGACCTCATCGGAAAATGTTATTCCGTCCGGATTGGAATATTTAGGAACGCAGAAAAGGCCTTTAACACTTTCATCCTTGATATATTCCTCGATTGCGTCCATGTCGGGACCGTCGTCGTTCATTTTAATATTTATCATCTTGATGCCGAAATGCTCAAGAATTCCGAAATGTCTGTCGTAGCCGGGACAGGGGCATAGGAATTTAATCTCACCCTGCTTGATCCATGGCTCGTTGCCGCCGCAGCCGAATACCATGCACTGTGAAATATAATCATACATGAGCGTAAGGCTTGCAACACCGCCGAGGATGACGTTCTTTTCGTCAACGTCAACAATTTCAGCCATGAGCTTACGACACTCGGGTATACCCGTGAGACCGCCGTAGTTTCTTGTTTCCATGCCGTCAGAAGCTGTCATATCGCTTGCTGAATTTATTGTATCGAGCATATCGTTTGTCAGATCGAGCTGAGCCTTATTCGGCTTGCCTCTTGACATATCAAGCTTAAGTCCCTGTGCCTTAAAGGCTTCGTACTCGGCTTCAAGCTCTTTCTTTATTCCTGAGAGTTCTTCTTTTGATAAATTTTTGTATTCCATAGTTTCCTCCAAAAGTAAAGGGCACAAGTGTGCCCTTGTTTATGTTATTATGCTGTCACGGCTTCCTCTTTTTTATCCATATATTTTGCAATAAAGTCCTTGACCTTCTTCTCATATTCGTCCTTGGCATTATAATAGCTGAAAGCGTGAACGGTGTTGGGCACCCAAAGATAATCCTTCGGTGTCGGGCACGCATCGTAAAGCTCCTTGCCGTATTCAAAAGGTACATATGTGTCCTCTTCGCCGTGAATGAAGAGAACGGGATTCTTTGCTTTATTCATATTTTTGAGCGGATCGCTCTCCGAGAAGAAATAGCCCGCCTTAACCTTGCTGACAAGGCTTCCGAGTTTTACGATCGGCATGAACTTGAAGCCGATCATATCCTTGAGGGTGTTGTTCATTACAGCCTCGGCACTTGTGAAGCCGCAGTCCTCAATGATAATTTTTACCTGATCGGGCGGCGACATCTCATTGCAGTTGAGCACGGTTGCCGCTCCCATTGAAATGCCGTGGAGAATTATTTCTATATCCTCGCCGAAGCGATTGATCAGATAATCAACCCAAAGGAGAATATTCTTTGCGTCAAAAGAGCCGAAGCCTATGTATTCGCCTTCGCTTCTGCCGTGACCCGTGAGGTCGGGGAGAAGGTAGTTATAGCCGAGGTCGTAGTGATAGAACGGCATCATGTGGCTGAATTCATCGGGTCCGTTGCACTTGTGGCCGTGAACGCAGATAACGAAGCGCTTTGTTTCCTTCTCGGCCGGGAGATACCATGCCTTCATATCGAGACCGTCAATGCTCTTTATAGTTAAATCCTCGGGATTGAGGTCATAAAGATTCTGATTGTTCTGACGTCTGATTTCCGCACGCTTGATATACATCTCACGTGTTTCGGGCTTCTTTTTCTTGCTCGGGTCGGGACGCTTGATGGCATAGTCACAGGCAAGATCCGCAACGGCGAAAGCAGCCGCCGTAACACCGAGACCAACCGTGAGAGCCTTATTTTTTTTCTTCATAATCTGTCATCTCGCTTAGTTATTTTTTTCGCCGAGGAGCTTTGCAAGCTCATCCATAAATGTGTTGATATCTTTGAACTGTCTGTAGACAGAAGCAAAGCGAACATATGCGACTTCGTCGGTGTCCTTGAGCTTATCCATTGCAAGCTCACCGATATGGATCGAAGTTACCTCACGGTCGAGAGAGTTTTGAAGCGTGGTTTCAATCTCGTCAACAATTCTTTCGATTGTCTCAATTGAAACAGGGCGCTTTTCGCAAGCACGCAGGAGACCGTTGAAAAGCTTGTTGCGGTCAAATGCCTCCCTGGATTTATCCTTCTTGACGACAATTATGGGAACGCTTTCGATAATTTCATAGGTTGTAAATCTCTTGGCGCAGTTCATGCACTCTCTTCTTCTTCTGATTCTTTCACCCTCGTCTGTGGGACGGGAATCAATAACCTTACTCTCGGAGTAGCCGCAAAACGGACATTTCATTGAAGATCACATCCAATACTCTAAAATATTACTTTGTTATTATATCATAGCTTATCGTATAATTTCAACAAAATATTACACTTTTTCAAGTATAATTGAAATATGAATTGATTTTTTCCTTTTTTTACTCTATAATTATCTAAAACAATTGCTCGGAGGTCTAAAATGAAGGATATTAACACTGGAACATACCCCACGATGATTACGCCGTACCATGACGACAACACAGTTGACTATGAGGCGGTCAAGAATATCACGAACTGGTACATAGACAACGGCTGCACAGGTATTTTTGCGGTTTGTCAGTCAAGTGAAATGATTTATCTTTCGCTTGATGAGAAGGTCAAAATCGCAAAGACTGTTGTTGAAACGGTCAAGGCGAGCGGAAAAAATGTTTCCGTTGTTGCCTCGGGTCACAATTCCGACGATATGAACGCTCAGATCGAGGAGATGACGGCAATTGCGAACACCGGTGTTGACGCTATTGTATGGGTCAGCAACAGACTTGATCTTCATAACGACGGTGACGACGTTTGGATAAAGAATGCCGAATATCTTCTTTCAAAGCTTCCCGAGGATATCGCCATAGGTATTTATGAATGTCCTTATCCCTACAAGAGACTTCTCACTCCGAAAATTCTTGACTGGTGCATTTCGACTGGCAGATTCGCTTTCATAAAAGATACCTGCTGTGATCCTGATATGCTTGAAGCAAGACTTGAACAGCTCAAGGGAACAAGCATTAAGCTCTTCAACGCAAACTCACAGACATTTCTTTATACCCTCAGACGCGGCGCTGCCGGATTTTCGGGAATTATGGGCAATTTCCACCCCGATTTATATGCCTGGGTTTGCGACAATTATGAAAAAGAGCCCGAAAAGGCCGAGAGAGTGCAGGGATTTCTTACTCTTACAGCCTTTCTTGAGGCTTTGGCTTATCCTCAGACGGCGAAGTATCATATGAACAAGGTCGGCGTTCCGATGAGCCTTTGGTCACGTTCCTGTGATCAAAAGAAATTCACAAAATATCAGAGAATGATAATTGATGAATTGATTCAAACAGAAAATCACGTAAGAGACATAATTAAATAAAAATAACCCTCAAAGCTCAGACCATCAAATGAGCTTTGAGGATTTTATTATATTCTGCTTAAATAATTAAGCCATTGAAGGCTGATATTTTCTATTGAATGTGTCTTGAGAAGCTTCCTGCCGTTTTCCGAAAGCTTCTTTGCAAAATCTGGATTTTCGATAATTTCAAGCATTGCTTCGGCGAGCTGTTCGCTACTGCCGACATCCGTGAGGATTCCGCTGACTCTGTTCTCAATCAATTCATCGGGGCCCATTTCGCAGCGAGTCGAAACGCAGGGAACGCCCATGGCAAGCGCTTCAAGAAGTGCGTTGGGCATTCCTTCAAAATCTGACGAAAGGACAAAAACCGAGGCGAAGTTTACAAATCTGACCGCTTGCGGATCGGTTCCGGCAAGAATAATCCTGTTCTTTAATCCGAGATATTCGATCTGATTTTCAAGATCCTCTTTTTCCTCACCGTCGCCGAAAATGAACAGCATATAGTCGGGGATTTGATTGGCAATTTTTGCAAAAGCGTCAATCAGCAAATCAAATCGCTTAAGCTTTATCAGACGTCCTGTCGCGCAGATTATTCTTTTGCGCTCGGCAGGAGGGGAGAGGGAATAAACGGTTTCGTTGAATATCGCATTTGGTATTATTATATCGCGCTCGCTTTTCTTATTGCCGAAAAACTGAGCCGCTCTGCGTGTTTGAAAAACATAGCCGTCCGTGAAATTATAAAAAAATTTTCTCAAAAATGTATTCAGTTTGGTTGCCTTATACCTGTATGGATTGCTTCGCTCCGTGCCAACAGATTTTGTTTTGGTAAACATTGTTGCAAGAACCGCGTACCACGTCATGGCAAAGCTCATGCCGATTAGAACATCAAGCTGTAATGATTTAACAAGCCTTCGTATTGCAATTATTCTTTTTATCGAGCCGAAAAGTCTTTTCGCAGAAGCTGACTGCTCCAGCTCTCCGAGCTCGGCTGTGCGGACGGAAACGGATTCTTCAAGCGGATAAAAGCTGTCAACGCTGTTGAAAGTTATAACCTCAACATCCTGCGAATGAAGCGCAAAGTAATTAGCAAGCGAAACCGTTGCTCTTTCGGCTCCGCCAGAGGATAGATTTTTTATCAAAAATCCGATTTTCATTTAATCACCAAGCTTTTTGAATACTTTTGATTTTTCAAGTCCGATATAAAGCAGGATTCCGAGTGTGTAGCACACAACAATCTCGCCGAGAGCGACTCCCGAAGCCGAGGTGAAAAATCCGACGATTCCTGCCTGACCGGGTGTGAACATCATTATTTCCGCTCCGATTATTATTCCGTTAAAAACTGTCGGGAAAATAAACGACAGCAGGGGAATGTTCTTGATTTTAATGTTTCTTGTGAGCCTTGTCGCCAGAGCGGCAAGAACTGTTGCGACCGTTCCGAGTAGAATGTCGATCGGTCCGTACGGGCTGCCGATATTGGCAATGATGCAGCCGATTGCAAGACCGGGGATCGCCGCAGGGGTGAACACCGGGAGGACTGTAAGCGCCTCGGAAATTCTGAACTGTGTTGCACCGAAGGAAAGCGGGGCTACGGCGTAAGTCAACGCCGCATAAATCGCCGCAATCAGCGCAGCCTGTACGGTGTATGCCGTACCTTTTTTCATCTTCTTCATTTTTTTAGCTCCTTAGTTTTATTTTAAGTCAGGATGGTTTCGAACTGACTTTTTACCTTTAGTAACTCTTGACTAAATCATAGCACAATTCTCAGCGGATAAATTTACTGAAATATTTCGCAGAGATCCTTTATCGAATCAACACAGACATCTGCTTTGATATTTGATTTTTCGTAGATTTCCGGTGTCGTAACGCCGGTCAGAACACAGGCGGTTTTCATGCTGTGACGAACTCCGAGAGCTATATCCGCAGCAAGTGAATCGCCGATGAAGCATATTTCATCACGCCTGCAATGCAAAAGCTCCGTCAGATAATCCGCAGTGTAGACCTCCGGCTTGCCCATAACAAGCGGCTCAACGCCCGTGCAGGTTGAGAACAGAGCCATCATAGACCCGGCGTCTGGCATATAGTCGTCGCCCATCGGCGCTTTGATATCAGGATGAGTGACGATAAATTTTGCACCTTTTATAATAAAGTTGCAGCCTTTGCGGATTTTCTCGTAATTGAGAGTATCGTCAAGACCGAGAACGACAATGTCGGGCATATCCTCGGTGAGAGGAATTCCGGATTTTTCAAAGTCGTAGAGGAGGCGGCTGTTTCCTATAAGATAAACTGATTTATCAGGGTAATTCTTTTTAATATAGTTAATTGCAACGTGAGTTGAAACGATAATTTTTTCCTCGGGAACGGGAAAACCCATTTTGATAAGCTTTTCTCGACAAACAACTGAATTATTCGACGAATTATTTGTCAGAAAATAGAAATCCTTTCCGTTTTCTTTTACAAGTTCAAAGAATTCTTTTGCTCCGTCGATCAGCTCATTGCCGAGATATACAGTTCCGTCGAGATCGGCGACATAATATTTTACATTTTCGAATATTTCTTTATCAAACATAGTTAGCCTCTTTCGGGAAAAAATATGACTGTAAAATTATATCACAGCGAGTATCTTTTATCAACCGAAATGACAAAATAAAGCAAAAATCGACTTTTTTCGAGTTTTTTTAAAAATTTAATGATTTTTTCTGTACTTTTTAATTTTTATATGTTATTATACTTTCAAATATAAGATTGATGTTGAGGTGAAGGTGAAATGACAAATCCGCCGAATCCCGAATTGGGAAAAAAGCTTTTAAAGCTCAGAAAAGAATTTAAAATGACACAGGACGATGTTGCTAATATTCTCGGAATGAGCAGAACGTCATTTTCTAAATATGAGAACGGAATTGCAAATCCGCCGCTTCAGGTTATGAGAAAGCTTGCAAGCATTTATAACGTCGGATTGGAATATCTTATATTTGATGACAATACTTCAATCAAGCTCAATGACCCGAATGAAGAGGACGTTAATTCGCCCAATGCCCCTGTTTCAAGAATAACCGATCTCAGACCGATTGAGAAGGAGATCGTAGGCAAATTCAGAACTTTTTCCGAAAAGGATAAGGAAGAATTTATCAAAGTATTTTTTTCTGATAATAAATAAGACTGAAAAACACTTCAGCGTAAAAAAGGACAGAAACCGATTTGCATTGGCTTCTGTCCTATTATTTTTAGCTTATTTTACCTACAAGCAAGACGTAGCACGCTCTTATTGTTCTTGAGCCTGCCAACCCGTCAACCTCGAGCTTAGCCGCTCTTTGTACCTGCTTTGTCGCTTCAACGGTGCCGTCGCCGAAAATATTGTTATCGTCAACGCCCTGTGTGATGATTTTTGCTTTTTTTAGAGATATCAAAAGCTGTTTGTAAGCGTAAACGCCTTCATTGCGATCACCCTTTTGAAAATAACCTCTTGTCATATCGTTTCCTCCGATGTTCTGTGATTTTGGTATTTCTTCATCGTCTTTTTTGCCGTTAATCAGTGACGGATAATCAACATATCCGTAGTTGAGGTCGGTTTTACCGTCGATTCCGTTCACCTTGCCCGACGAGGTGTACTGCCATATTCCGTATGACTTTTTGTAGGTGTTCTTATCGTTGTACTGAGCGACCCACTTGGCTTTTCTGTCGTACCACGAATCTGTCAGACGTGTGTTGAACCAGTTTGTGTTGGCATAAATTCCTGCCCAGTAGCCGGCTTTTTCAATTCCGTTAACAAAAACTTTTGCCATTTTGAGAATTGTTGAATTTGACTGACTGCCCGTAGTTGCTTCGTCCTCAAGGTCATAGTAGACAGGGTAGGACGGCTTTTTGCCTTTGAGCAGTTTAAGGCAGTTATCAAGCTCTCTTTTCGCTTCTTCAACAGATTCGGCATAGCTGAAATAGTATGCGCCCCAGGGGATTCCGGCCCGTTCACATTCCTTAACATTTCGCTCGAAATACGAATCTACACCTCCGTTGCCGTAGCCGCAGCGAATGATCGCAAATTTAATTCCAGAAGCTTTTACCTTGTTCCAGTCAATTTCCTTCTGCCAATATGACACATCAACGCCTTTAGTTGCCATCGGTTTCATCTCCTCTAAGCATTTTGTCCGCTTTTTGCGCATTGTCCGTAAAGCTGTTGTTTTTCCACCATGACCAAACGGAGCCGATAACCGTCAGGATATACGTTGCGTATTCCTGCCATTGATCGACGTCGATCGCTTCGCTTCTCTTGCCGAGGATAACGCAAAGCTGACTTATGAGTGCAAGTAAGAGAACTGCTGTTCTTGCCCATGTCTGTACGGAAACACCCTTGATATTTATTTTTTTCATGTTTTACCCACCTTTCTGTTTCGGTACAAGCATATTTTATAAAAAATACAAAACTAAGCCGAAATTTCGCCCTTTTATGATATTTGGGGATAAATGCCGCCTTTTTTCGATAGGACGGCGTTATATAATATGCCTGCAAAAAGGTGAATATGACAATTTTTATATGTAATTATTCTAAAAGTATACGGTTGCTCTTTTGCTATTGACCCGTTTTTGCCGGTATGATATAATTTTTATATCAATTTACGAAAGGTGAGAGAAATGCGCTACGGAATGTGTATGGGCATCGACAGCCCTCAAAACGTTAAGACAGCCAAGGATGCAGGCTTTGATTATATGGAATGCGGTTTCAGCCTGCTTTCGAGAGCCGATGAAGAAATGTTTGAAAAATTCAAGGCGGCTCTTAAGGAAAGCAATATAAAATGTGAAGCGGCAAATTGCTTTTTACCGGGCGATCTTCCTGTTATCAATCACGATTACAGAAGCAGGAAATACGTTGATTATATTGAAAAAGGCATGACGAGAGGTAAGCAGATAGGTCTTGAGGTCATCGTTTTCGGTTCAAGTGCGGCAAGAAGCGTTCCCGAGGGAACAAGCTTTGCCGAGGGCTTCCGTCAGCTCGGTGATTTTCTCAAAAGCGTTGTTTCTCCTCTTGCCGAGAAATACGGCATGACAGTTGTTATCGAGCCGCTGAGAAAAAATGAGACAAACATGATTAACACCGTTAAAGAGGGCACTATGCTCGCTGTTCTTTCCGAAAACGATAATATCGCCTGTCTTGCCGATTTATATCACATGGTCGATGATAGCAACGACGATATCCGTCAGCTCAAAGGCTCAATCAAGCATGCGCACTTTTCAAATCCTTCGTCAACGAACGGATTAAAGAGGGGATTCCCGAAAAGCTTTGATGAGTACGATTATCAAGCATTTATTGATGCTCTGAAATATGCAGGCTGTGAGCGCTGCTCGGTTGAGGCTAAGTGTATTGATTATTCAACCGAAGCTTTTGAAGCGGGAAATCTTATTAAACAGCTCAAATAAAGTCAAAAAAAGAAGGTCGGAATTGCTCCGACCATTTCTTTTTGCTTAAAATTTATTGATTTGTCCGACTGCGTACTGAAGAATTTTCAGCGCATCGGCGGAATTAACCCTTTTGTCATTATTGACGTCCGCAAGTGTAATTTGCTCTGAACTGAGCTTTGCACTGCCGACCGAATACTGAAGAACAAGCAATGCGTCGGCGGAATTTATTCTTCCGTCCTTGTTGACGTCACCCTTTTGTGAGGTTGAGTTGACCTTGAATTTGAGCGTTGTGTTGCAGGTAAAGTGCTGAGCGTCGGAATAGGGAAGAACCGTTCCCGTCAGATCCGAGGTAGTGCAAATTGCACTGTAAAAATAACCTGTTTTGTTATTTTTTGTTCTCCTGCTTTCAATCGGGAGTGTAATCTCGCCCTCTGCGCCGGGCTTTGCCGATTTTGAAACATCAAAGGTTATTGTTATAAGATCCTCGTTGAGGTTACCGACAGCCGTAGTTGTAATCATTACGTTCGGTGTCAGCGTCACTCTCAAAAACTGATGATCCTTTTTGTATTCGGCAAGCTTTTCTGCGCTGTAATTAGGCCAACCGAGCTTCCTGTTTCCGGCAGAGATCTTTTCCCAATCAACGAAGCTCGCATGAGTCTTGCCAGAAACGCCGTAAAGACGGCCCTTGGTGTTAAATTCGCCGCTTGAGGCTCTTTCAAAAAGAGTATTTGTATAGAATATCTGGAAGCAAGTCGGTCCCGTGTAGTAATTATTTGCAAGATGAAGCGTTACCTTTACTTTGTCACCGGGATTGACGGCGATCGTCGAGCCTGAGGCGTATGATTTGCCGTTTGCGTTTGCTTTAAAGGTCCATGTTGCGTTATAGCTTGTCTTTGCGTCCGCAAAAACAAGAAGGCTTGAAACCGTCAGTATTACCGAGAACAAAATACATAAAAGTCTTTTCATAAAATCATCCTTTCATCGTAAAATCAATGCTGTAATAAAGCCGGCGATCGAGGCGGCAAGAACAATTGCGGAGGCGGCAATTCCGAGAATATCCTTAAAGCTCTTATCCGCTGCTTTTTCTTCTTCCGATTCTTCAACAAAGCTTGCTATGCGCTCATAGTCGCAAAGAATAAGCAAAAGCTTGTCCGCACAGGATCTGAGAAGCTCTTTCGGTGTTTCGCCGGGCTCCGAGATGAGCTTGTATGTCTTTGTTCCCTCGGCATTGGCAACGGCAATATAAGCGCAAAGCATATTTGCGTCGTCCTCGGAAACAAACGGGTTGGATATGTACACGCCAAGCTCGGTGCGGTTCTTTTCCCGTACATTTCTTGCAATCTGAATCGCAAGCTTTTTGATATCCGTTACATCATCCGGAAGCTCATAGTCCATATCGACCGTGAAAACGGATTTATCGATTTTCTTGAGGAATGAAATAAGATATTCCGCTCCGTCGTTCCCCGCCAAAGCCACTCTTACTGAGTCGGTGCTTAATTTATTCACTGCACACTCTATCAGTGCTCTGTGACGGTTCTTTAATGCGTGAGACGCGGCACAAGGCTCGCTAAGCTCGGCAAAGTAGTCATACAGTGAGCCGAGAATTATCTGCTGAGCCTTGATGTCCTCAACAGGCATATAAATAATATGCTGACCGCCGGAGGTGAGCGCAAATCCGCAGTTGAGATAATCGGAAGTCGGAAGAATTGTTGCTGCTTCGGGAAAGGTTACAGAGGCTTTGAAAAAGTTCTGCTTCATCTTCTTGGCATCGGGTCTTGACGAAAGCACCGCGGAAACTTCGCCGTTTTCTGCGGTTTTTGTGTCAAGCGCAGCACAAAGCATTCTTTTGGTTGCATTGTACATTGCCGACTGAACCGCAACAAGAACGATGTCGGCGGCAAGCAGACTCTGTGAAATTGCAACCAGCATTCTCTTTTGCGACGTAAATTCGGCAAATCCGTTACATTCGGGGAAGAAATCCTTAACGCATTTGAGAATGAATTCCTTGCCCTTTTCCGCCTCCTGCGAGTCCTGATTGCAAAGTGAAAAAAGTTTTATGTCCATTGTTTTGCACCTCTGTATAAGTTATTCAAGCGTGAATTTTTTTGCATCTGCAAAGGGATTGTCCATGCCGTTTGCATCGTACCACGCCTGAGGAAATTTTTGATTATTGTTTTCTTTGACCTTTGAAACGTCAACGGTTTCGCTTTCGCCGTCGCGGACACGTCTCGCCATTACGACGAAGCGTGAGTCCTCAAATTCATAGCAGCAGGTTGAGAGAGTAAGAATTTTGTCTCCGGGTTTTATGTCGACTGCATCGTTTGTATAATAGGAACGGGATTTGACGTCGGCAATAAATTCGTTGAATTTTTCGTCCGAGGGGAAATTGACCGTAAGATAGGGGAATGTATATCCGTTATCCTGCGAATCATAGATATTCGCAATAAATGCGGCAAAAATCTTCCAGGTTCCGTCCTCGTATACGGTGTTGAATTTAACCGTCGGGTATTCCTTATAATTCTCGATTTCCTTGTAGTAATTCAAGTGTCCGAAAATTTGACCGTCACGCATTTTATGACCGTAAATAATCGTGTTTGTGTCAAAATTATCGACCTTGTTTCTGTAATCGACAAAAAGTGTGCCGTAAACGGAATATTCGCCGTTGAAATTCTTATAAAGGTATTCTTCGTTATCTTCACCCTGAACTACCTTCATATCGTTCTCGTCAAGGAGAGGAATCTTTAATATTCCGACAAAATCGTTGTTCTTTTCTAAAAGATCCTTGTATTTGGCAAGCACATGCTTGGATTTGTTCGCCATCATGGTTGTTTGTGTATCGCTTTCGTTTATCGACGGAGTTTCCAGTGCGTTTTTATTCTTGTACGGCTCAATTACATAGTATTTAATGAGATATGAAAAGCACGCAATAAAGCAAAGCACGGAAAGGCCGAGAAGAGCCTTTCTGAAAAACGAAAGCAAAGATTTTTTTATCTCTTTTTTATTCATCTGTTTTTCCTCTCAGGTCAATCAGTCCGGGAAAAAGACATCTGTTACCTCTGTGTCGGTGTTGCGCTTGATACCGTCGTCCGCATCCTCGTCAACGAATATAACACGTGTGTTGGTGTTGTATTCCTCGCTTCGGTCGATATCTTTTCTTTCGCCGTTGCCGATGAGACTTTCAAAGGAATCAAGGTCAATGTCTATTTCTCCGAATGATATCGCATCGTTGTCAAATTCACTGTCCGCCGATCCGAACTCTTGAGCCAAGGGTATTTGATTATTCGATTCGATTATATCTTTTTTAAAGCTCGGCGCACTTCGAAGCCCGTCTTCAACAGCTTTTTTTGTCGCTTTAGCGGCAATCAGCGGATTGAAGTCCTCATCGCGTATGCATTGATCCTCTTCTGCGGCTGCAAAGCGCTTTTTTAAGAATTCAAAGGAGCTGTCGGTTAAATATTCCGTTATATCGTCATTTTCATCCGGTAAAATCGGAACAAGGTCCGAATTTACGCCGATTTTATTTTCATCAGGCAAAATGATCCCCGCTTTCTCGGTTTATCTTGTGCTCGGCTTCCATGAGCGTGAGCCGGAGTAGGGATTGGATGTTCCCTTATAGTCATACCAAACCTGCGGCCTCCTATAGTTCGGATTTTCCTTTGCTTTTGAAGTGTTTACGTCGTCACTTTCACCCGAACGAAGAAGTCTGCCAATAACAACAAGTCTTGTATCTACCTTTTTCCCAATATAATTCGTGTATGTATAATTACATGTCGAAAGATTTATAATTTTGTCCGTCGCTTTGAGATCAACTCCCGTTGTGTAGAGAGCACGCTGGTTAACCTGCTCGATAAAGCCGGCAAAGTTTGAATCGGTCATATTCGGCTCAATAAAGTTAAACATATATCCGCCGTCGTCCTTGGAGTCTACTGTAGTTAGGAACGCTGTGTAAATCAAAAACGTGTAGTTACCGTTCAGAGTACAATAACGGATAACAGGATTTTTCTTATACCATTCGATATCGTCATATCTGTTAAGGTCATAAAAAGCTGTTCCGCAACTCATGTCGTGACCGTAGATAACCGTATTTTTACTGAGCGTATTTCTCTTGCACTGATAGTCGGCATAAACGCAGCCGTATCTTGTATATGAGCCGTAATAATTCTTTGTCAGATAGAAATCGTTATCCTTGTGCTGAACGATCGGGGTGTTGATACTTGTGCCCGGAATATAGAGCCATCCGACCGTTTCCTTATTCTGGGCATAAAGCCTTGTCAGCTTCTGCTGAATACCGGCAGGGTAGACAACGTCATTATATTTCGCAACCATTTTTGTGTAAATATTTTCGGCATCGTCGTTATCCGATGCCGCCGAGCCCGTAGAAACGCCGGTTGCGATATTGAACGCCGCCAAAGCCGTTGATGAAACAATTGCAATGATCAGAACGGCGCAAAGAAGAGTGAAAATATTCTTCTTTGCCTTAATATTTGCAGGCTTTTCTTGCTTTGAAACAGGAACTGCTTCGGTTTTTGTCTCAATTTTCGTTTCATTTTTCGGCTCGGACTTTGTCTGAGTGTCGGTTGGCTTCTTTTCAACAGGCTTCTTTGTTATAGTTTCAAGCGAGTCGAAGTCGGGGAACGAGTCAAAAATATTTCCGCCGTAGCCCGTATTATACTTTTTCTTATCTTTATTATCAGCCATTTTACTCATCCTCAAAGTTTGTTGTCGATATAAAGTCTTATCATATTGAGCGCATTGGAAGCGCTGACGTATCTGTTATAGCTTCTGTCCTTGCGTGAGGTTCTCAGCTCCCTGACCCAAACGTTATCCCTGTCCGCAAGTCCGATATAAACCAGTCCGACCGGCTTGTTTGTCGAGTCGCTGTCGGGACCGGCTATGCCTGTTACAGAAACTGCTATATCCGCTCCGCTGACCTTCAGCGCACCCTGTGCCATTTGTCTTGCAACAGGCTCGCTGACCGCACCGTATTTATTAAGGTCGTCCTCGCTGACGCCGAGAACACGGTGTTTAATTTCGTTTGCATAAGAAATAATTCCGCAGTCAAAAACCTCCGAGGCTCCCGGAACGTCTGTAATACGCTTTGCTATAAGTCCTCCGGTGCAGGATTCCGCAGTTGCGACTTTCATGTGTTTTTCTTTCAGCTTTTCAATAACGGCTTCTTCGATACAGGTGTAGTCCACGCCGTAAACAAAGCCGTCAAGTCTGTTTTTTATCTCATTTATAACAGGCTCGCAGAGATTTTCGGCTTCTTCTTTCGTCCTTGCCATCGCCGTGACTCTCAGCAATGCTTCGCCGTCCTTGGCATACGGCGCCACAGTCGGATTCTCGGCGTCAAAAAGGTCGTTGACCCTTTCTGCCATTAAGGATTCGCCGATACCAAAGGTTCGAATATTATGAGAGACGATAATTCGGTCGGAAAACTGCATAAGATAGGGTACGGCACAATTTCGGAACATCGGCTTAAGCTCTCTCGGAGGACCGGGAAGAACAAGAATATGAACGCCGTCCTTTTCAATCGCCATGCCGGGTGCGGTTCCGTTATCGTTAGGAAAAATCACACAGTCCTTCGGAAGCATGGCCTGCTTGAGGTTGTTCTGTGCCATTTTCATGCCCTTGGTGCTGAAATAGGTCTTTATCTTCTCAACTGTCGGCTCGTGCAAAAACATTTTTTTGCCGAAAAATTCACAGCATACCTCTTTTGTCAAATCGTCGGGAGTTGGTCCGAGACCGCCCGAAAGAATAATAATATCGCTTCTGTCAGCCGCTTCTTTGAGCTGGGCGAGTAGCCTTTCTCTGTTGTCGCCGACCGTGCTTTGATGAATAACGCTTATACCGAGCCTCGCAAGCTCAATGCTTAAAAACTGCGCATCGGTATTAAGTATATCACCCAAAAGTATTTCGGTTCCTACGCTGATAAGTTCGCAAACTGCCAATTTACTCACCTGTTATTCTTACAAATTTAATATTGTTGATTGCTTCTTCCACAAGGGCTTCAACATCAAGAACGGCTTCCGCTTCCTCAACCTGCTTGAGATGCGGACGTGTCCTCGGGTGCTTCGGCGTGAAAACCGTGCAGCAGTCTTCATAGGGAAGAATGGAGGTTTCAAATGTGCCGATATATCTTGCCCTTTCGATAACCTCATCCTTATCCATTCCGATAAGGGGACGGAAAACCGGGAGATCCTCAACCACGGCTTCGGTACAGCCTATCGCCTGCATTGTCTGACTTGCGACCTGGCCTACGCTTTCGCCTGTGATAAGCGCTCCGCAGCCGTTTTTCTTTGCGATTTTTTCACTGCATCTCATCATAAATCTTCGCATGATGATCGTGAAAAGCTCCTCGGGGCACTTATCCTTGATTTCCTCTTGAATATGTGTAAAAGGAACAATGTTAAGCGGAATTTCACCGCTGTATTTCGCAACCTGTTTAAGAAGCGAGCAGACCTTCATTTCCGCACGCTGTGAGGTGTACGGAGGGGAGGCGAAGTGTACGCCGCAAAGGCTGAGTCCTCGCCTTGACATCATCCATGCCGCAACGGGACTGTCGATTCCGCCCGAGATGAGGATTGCGGCTTGTCCTGCGGTGCCGACGGGCATACCGCCTGCGCCCTTGACCTGATTGCCGTGAATAAATGCGTAATTATCTCTAATCTCAACGTTAACTATGATATCGGGGTTGTGAACGTCAACGGTGAGATGCGGAAATGCGTCAAGAATTTTTTCGCCAACCGTCATACATATAGCAGGGGAGTTGAGCGGAAATTTTTTATCGGAACGTTTTGCGTTGACTTTGAAGGTCTTTGCAAAAATCAGGTCGTCTTTAAGGTATTCGCAGGCGGCGGGAATTATAACGTCCATATCCTTTTCGACTGCGGCACAGCGAGAAATTCCCGCAATTCCGAATATCATCCTGATCCTTCTGAATGCCTCGTCCAAATCGACATCCTCGTCGATAGGCTCAACGGTTATCGTTGACTGGGATGAAACATATCTAATTTTTCCGAGATCGTGAAGTCTGAACTTCATATTTTTAATAAGCTGATTTTCAAATGTGTGACGGTTGAGACCCTTGAGGGCAAGCTCACCGTTTTTCAGCAGAATTATTTCTTTCATTTAAAATACCTCATAGCTTTAGGCAACCGTTTCGGCCGCTTTACTTCATTCTTCTCATTGTTTGGCGTGCCGATGAAATTCCGCCGATCAGCATGTCGATTTCCTCCTTGGTCGTGAAAACGGAGGTGCTGATCCTCAACGCCGTGCTTATAACGTCCTCGCTCAGGTTCATGGCTTTCAGAACTCGGCTCTTGTGTCCCTTTGAGCAAGCCGAGCCGCTCGAAATATAAATACCCATTCCGGAAAGATAGTTGAGCATGACCTCGGACGGGATACCTTCAACCGAAATATTCGTTATATAGGGCAGGGCATTCTCAGGCGAATTGATTCTGACTCCCTCAATTGCTCTGAGCCGTGAAACCATATAATCTCTCAGCTCGGTTGCATATTTGAGGCTCTGCTTGCAGTCGGGAATAGCCGCCGCAGCCGCACCGAAGCCGGCAATTGCCGGGACGGGCTCTGTGCCCGGGCGGATCTTGCTTTCCTGCAATCCTCCGTAGGTGTGTTGAACAAGTCTTGTGCCTTTCTTAACAAAGAGCGCTCCGGCACCCTTGGGACCGTGTATTTTGTGAGAGCTTATGGACATAAGGTCAACGCCCATGTTATATGGCTTTAGCTGAACCTTGCCGAATGCCTGAACCGCATCGCAGTGAACAAGAGCATTTGCTCCCGAGTGAGTTACTGCGCGTTTTGCAAATTCGACAGGCTGAATCGAACCGATCTCGTTGTTGACATACATCATGCTGATGAGCACAACGGAGGGATTGGTTGCGGCATAAAGCTGTCTTTCGTCAATTACGCCTCTTTCGTTTACACGCAACCGAACAACGTCATAGCCCTGATTTTCAAGAGCCTTGACGCTTTCCTCAATGCTTGAATGTTCAATTGAGGTTGTAATTATACGGCTGCCACGTCTTTTTTGCGCATTTGCCGCACCGAAAACGGCAATATTGTTGCTTTCGGTTCCGCCGGAAGTAAAATATATCTCGCTTGATTCGCAGGAGAGCGCTTTTGCTACATTCCTCCTTGAATCCTCGATAAGCTCGGATGCGGCTATACCTTTGGCATGGAGCGACGAAGGATTGCCCCAACAGGTTTTCAGCGCATAGTTCATTTTATCGACTGCCTCTTTGCAGGGCTGCGTCGTTGCGCTGTTATCCAAATAAGCTTCCATAGTCCATACCTCCGGGCAACATTAAACCATTATTAACTTTTATATTATACATCATCATTCATCTACTTTCAATATTTTTATTACATTAAAAAATGAATTTTTTCTTAATTTTAATAAATATATGGTGGCTGTTAAACGTCCTATACTACATCTTATGCACGGCTTTTCAATAAGATAATGCAAAAAATAAATGTTTTTGTTGCATTTTCGGGAAATCTATGATAATATAAATTGCTAAAAGAATGAATAAATGTTGAAAAAATAACGTTATTTCTGATTTCTAATATAAGGAATAATTTAATTGAGAGGAAAAAAGCGGTACTATGAGTGAAAATAAAAACATGAAAGTGCAGGAAAAGTCGAGTGATGTTGCTGCTTTCAGCATTATCAACATGGCAATCAGAAATCTGCACTATATTCTTATTTCCGGCTTGGCGGTTGCGATACTTGTTTTTTTGATCGTTACGATTTTTGTCAGCCCTACCTATGAGGTTCGCACAAGCTTCTATGTTTATAATACATCGGCGAGTGAATCCGGGTCGGTCAACAGCAGTGATATGCAGGCGGCGAAGAATCTTGCGACAACCTACGCTAAAATTCTCGGAAGCAATGCGGTTGTGAATACTGTAATTAACGACCTTGACGATATCAACGGCCATGAAAGAACAGCCCTCAGAAACAATATTCGCGTTAACTGTGTTAGCGACACTCAGGTTATTGAAGTTAAGGTTATGACCGACAGCCGCGATTTGTCATATCAGATTGCGGATTCCTTTTCGAGAATTGCGCCTAAAGAGGTTATTCGTATTGCAAAGGTTGGTAATATCGAGGTTCTTGATCAGCCCGAAATGCCGAATAAGAAATCCTCACCGAGAACGCTTTATGATACAATGCTCGGTTTTCTTGTCGGAATGATACTCGCATTCGGAATTATCTGTCTCAGAGTAGTTTCCGATACGACCGTTAAAAATTCTTATGATGTTGATAAATCGGTCGGACTTCCGGTTCTCGGCATGATTCCGGAAATAAAAAATTCGACAAACAATAAGCCTTGGACGTTAAAAGATGGGGGAGTGGTCAGCTATGATGAAGCAGAAGCATGATAAGCAGAGCTCTCAGGACGGGAACTTTCTCCTTAATTTGCGCTCGCCGGCGGAAATAAAGGAAGCCTATGTAAAACTGAGAACTAATCTGATGTTTTGCATGACGGCTGACGGAACACGAAATTGCAAGGTTTTTGCCGTAACAGGAGCCAATCAAGGCGAGGGTAAAAGCATTACCGCAGCCAATATCGCCATAAGCTTTGCCATGATCGGCAAGAAAACGCTTCTTCTTGACGCCGATATGCGAAGCTCGTCTCAAAGACGTATATGGAAGAACAGAACCCTAACGGGTCTTTCCGATTTTCTCGCCGAGATAAAGCCCCTTGAGGTTTTTTCGGTAAAAGAGCTTCCTCTGTCGATTGTTTTCACGGGAACGCTTCCGCCGAATCCGTCGGAGCTTCTTTCAAGCGAAAAAATGTCCGGTTTTGTTAAGGAATGTTCCAACCGTTTTGATTATATTATCATTGATACGCCGTCTTTGAACGACTACGCAGATGCGCAGATAATTTCAACTCTTGCCGACGGAGTTGTTCTTGTTGCAAGATCGGGCGAAACGGATTCCGCCGACCTTGCTGAATCGTTAGACTCCGTAAAGCGCTCGGGAGGAAATGTATGCGGCGTGGCTTTGAATTTTATTAAGCCGGACAGATCACCGTTTTTGGACTTGAAAAATTTTAAAATCTCATTGAGATAAAAATTATTGAATATATTAAAAGTACAGTCTTTATAGGCTGTATTTTTTTGCATTTAAGAGCATTTTTAAAATATTCGGATGTTAAAACTCAATTTAAAAAATAACTGTAAAAATGCTCTGAAAATGTTTTTAAACTGCTTAAATACTTTATTTGTTTATATTTAGCAAAAAGGTTATTATTATATCAGCGATATTGACGTTTCCTCCAAAAATATTACAAAAATGAATTTAATGCTTGAATAATAATAATTTTTGTGATAATATTTAACTAATAATAAATAATTTTTTTATTATGTTGGTGAATTTTATCTAAATTTCACTAATTATATTTTAATTACACAAAATTTTAAGAATATTTTAAATTGGAGGTAATAAAAAATGTTGAAAAAATTCGGCAGAAAAGCATTGAGCTTTTTGTTGGCTTTTGTGCTTATGGCAACGACATTTTTTATCTTTGACCCGAGCATTTTGCTCCCGAAGTCAAAGGCCGTTGTCGATGTCAAGAAGTTGGTCAACACCGTTGAACCGACTGTAAAGTTCTATGTTCCGGAGGCGATTTACCTTAATCCGGTGGTTGGTACAGGCTCCAAGCCGTATTCTTTCCAGTATTTCATCGACAGCGATGAGAACGGAACGCTTCGCAAAAGCGCAACGCAGACAACCGGTACGGTTTATTTCTCATGCTCTGCGGCTTGTACATCTATTACTATAAATTGGGGCGATGGCGATTCTGTGTCTCCTAATGTGACGGAAAACACCCACACAAATCAGATAGTAAAGCAAACGATCACAGGTGGTACTACGTCCGTAAGGGATGGCAGAGTCAAGGTCACGGCAACCTACGTTGTCGAGGGCAAGCCATACTATGCCTATGCTTATACATATATGTATTATCCTGAGCTTGATCTCTTGACAGGTACGGCTTCTTCGTATGTTTATAAGGCGAGCGGAGCAGAGCCGAAGCTTGCCGCATTCTCGTTTATTACCGGTGTGCATAAGGTCGGTAATGAAACAACCTATGGCAACACAAATGAGCGTGGCGTCAGTAACTATTACGACCAGTACAACGGAAATTCATCAAAGGGCTACTACGGTATTTCTCCGTTAATTCCGGGCTGGGCACATGTTTGGCAAAACGGAAGTCTTGTTCCAGGTTCTTCCGGTGCGATTTTTAAAACCGCAAACGGCGATGCTTATATTAATGACCGTAATGTTGTTTACGGCGAGACAACATCAAGTCTTCCGAACGGTTTTCTTGACAGAGGTAACGGCGGTGTATATTTCCGTGAGAGGGAACGTGGCAGCGGAACTAACAAAACCTATGGCGGAATAAGTAATTCATGGGGTATTTTGTACGTTGACACGAGCCGTGTAACCGACTACAATCAGATACCGAATCTTCGCGGCGGTTTTATTTGTCACTATTATCATCGCTGCGGCAAGCGTGGCGAGCTTGAAACCTTCACCTCAACGGATAATACTATTACGATTCTTAACAACGTTAATTTCCGTAACGGTGACGGACACAGCTATGGTATGAGCGACGCCAACAGATTGAGCGGCACAGTAACCTCCTCGGACAAAACCTATACTATGCGTGCCAATTTCAAGTATAGAATGGATGCCGATATCGGCAGCTCATCGACCGTAACAATGAACCAGGATTTCGGTCTTAAGGTATACCCTGTCAATAAAAAGAGCCTTCGTGAAGCTTACAGAGCGGCTATCGAGAACGGCTGGCAGACTGAAACTGCAAAAAAACACGGTTGGTCATCTTCCGCTCAGTCTCAGTGGGCGACTGCCTACGGTAATTTTGATGCAGCACTTGCAAAAGCGGGTGAGGTTCTCGGCAGACCCTATGCAACTTTAAGCGAGGTTTCCACAGCTCTTTCAAGTCTTAATAACCGAGTTACAGCATGTAACAATATTGTTAATGCTAATTTCCAAGGCGGAGTTAATACCGACATGGAAGCTCCGTCATACACTTTCTATGTTCCCGAAACAATTTATCTAGCTCCGTCAACAAGCGCAACAAAAACGTTTAAGTACTATGTTGACCGTGAAAACTCAGTTAACAGCTCGCTGAGAAAAGGCGAGAACACAAGCGGTAACATTTACTTTAAATGTGATAAGGCGTCTTCAATCAAAAGTCTTACCCTGAGTGACTGCTCATCGGTTACAATAGGAGCAACTACTTCGTCAAGCGGAACGCTTTCTACTGCCGTTAGTGCAGGTTCGCTTTCCGCAGGTCTCAATCCGGGAGAAAAAAAGCTTCTTACGTGGACTATTGTCTATGTTGCGGACGGCGTTGAATACACAGCAAATGCATATACTGTCGCTTATGCACCCTGGCCGACGGTTGTTTCCGCTTCTTCACAGGGACGAAACAAACACTCCGGCAATAAAAGATCATATATTATGCAGACAACCTGGATTTCGGGTATTCATTCGGTTATTGATAACGGAAGCGGTTCTGATGGAAGCGGTGTTTATAAATACAGCCCTATCATTTCGTCATCATCTATTCCAACAGGTGCTGATAGTAATATGGGTAATCTGTTTAACGAGGGCACAGGAGGAAGCGGATTTTGGAAATCAAACGAGAATGCAACGTGTTACGGAGGACGAGGTGCTCTCCTCGTTGATACTAGCCGATACTCATATTATTATCAAGTTCCCAATTTGAAAGTCGGTTTGGATTTTAACATTGTTCATGGTAACCATGATTCAAATACAACGGATCTTGGCATCTTTACCGAAGGATCGACTGAACAAACAACAAATTTAGGTTCTACGCAAACAGGTAATGACCAGAATTCATATCCTCGCCAAATATATAATTTGAATTTAGGTAGTCGATACATAGGTTCAACAAATGAAAACCTTGTTGTTCGAGGAAAAACAAGGTTCAGAAACAGCGGTGGTGGTTCTTCACATGAAAGTGTATCGTATGTTTATCTTAATGTAACAAAGGTTAACAAGTCTTCTCTCAGAAACTCATATAATACTATATTGTCAAAGGGCTACCAGAAGTCATGGTACACCTCCGATACATGGGACAAATACGAAAAAAAGCTCAAGGAAGTCGCTTTGCACCTCGGTGACCCGACATCTAAGGATACATCGGGTATTACGGATCTTCAGGGATTCCAGGACGGACTTGTCCGTAACTCAAACGGCAATACGACAGCCGTTCATCTTCGTGACGGTTCTTCTGCGGACTATAACGGAAAAACAGGTTCGGCAATTATCGGTACAACAACCGAGTCTATGAGCTACACCTACGGAGATACCGTATACGGTTATTATAATGAAATTCCCGGCTTTACGGCAAGCAGATACTCCGTAACTTACGGCTCAACAACAAAGACGAGCGGCGTTCCGCAGGACAGCACACACAATAATTACTATTATATTAAGAACGCTGCGACCTCAAATGTTGACTGGAAATTCTGGTATACACCCAATACATACAGCATAAATTATGACCCCAACGGCGGTACATATAACGGATCAACGGGCTTGACCTCGTCCTCTGTTCTGTTCCAGTCAAAGTACACCGTCGGAAAGATAGGCAGTGCAACCCCTGCCAATCCGACACGTCCGGGCTGTACGTTCATGGGATGGAAGTGCAGTGCGGATGATATGGTATATCAGCGTGGTGCAAATATCAACTGGGAATTCCTCGAGAATGTAACATTTACGGCTCAGTGGGAATACAACTCGATAAACCTTCGCTTTAACGAGAATCATGACAGTCTTGCCGAGAATATGTTTGACCCGATAATCGAGGAGACTCTCACACATGATTCAACAGCGTCCGACTCAACGGCTTGCAGCTTTACTCTTGAAAAGCTTGACGACGGTACGCTCAAAGCTAACGGCAAGCTTGCCGGAGCGTATACAATCGGTTTTGTTCCGATGAAGTTCGAAGCGGGAAAGACCTATCACTTCAGTAACCTCGTCACAGGCGGCAGCATGACAAACGGCTGTTTGGTTATGGAGCTTGCCAAAGAGGACACAAATAACATAAACCCGAGAAAGTTCTTTAATATTGAATCACATTCGACTGCAACCGGAACTGTTGAAAAACCCGATATAACAATCACTCAGGAAATGGCTGATCAAATTGCCGGTATTCGCTTCTGGATCTGGCATGGCTATAATGAGTACATGACGTTTAATAATTTCACGTTTAAACCACGTATAGAGTTGAAGAGTGACAGCACGACTGTGGCGACAAGCAGTACGGAATATAACAACATCTTTGCGGATTATATTCAGTATAACACTCTTATTCAGGAGCTTCCGACTGCCACCCGTACAGGATATACCTTCGACGGCTGGTACACTCAGGCGAATGGCGGCACAAAGGTAAAGGTAGGCGACCGTCTTCTCTACAGCGACTGGAATCTCAACAACACCAGTCAGACCCTCTATGCTCATTGGACTATCAATAAATATAAACTCATGTATGAGAATGAGTTTGACTTTGATAATTTCAAATTCAGTATGGCTAATCCTCCTGTGACTAACACAAATTCGCCAATTACAATAAATGAGCATGAAAATTCAATTCAGTTCACATCACAAAAGAGAGCCGACGGAGTAACCGATGACTTTACTCCGACTGGTCAGAATTATACTCCTGCCGAAACCGGCTACATGACTCTTGTTCCGGGTCATACTTATGAGATTTCATATAGCTATACCGTTGATAAGGCGGCGAGCCTGAACTGCTATATATTCTCCTATACATCAACTTCATCAACTTCATGGAGCACGGAGTACGGAAATAGCGGCACAGGTACATATTATAACGTCGGCGTTGCTCCGTCGGGAGCGACAACCGGCACTATGACGGGATATTATACCGTTCCGCAAGGCAGGCCTTATGCAAGACTGCGTTTCGGTTCAACTACCGAAGGGGTAACTGTAAAGTTTTCTGATATCTGCGTCCGTGATCTCACCGACCCGATGGATTACAGAGGTAAATCAGGCGGCGACGGCAAGGAAAATTCTCTCAATAAGAAGTTTGATACCGTTACCTATAAAACAACTCAGAGTCCGCTCGCAACAATAACTCGCCAGGGCTATACATTCAACGGCTGGTATGAGAGCGAAAATACGTCAAACGGCAACGGCTACGGCACTCAGTTTACTACCTCAACCGCAATGCCGGCAAGGGACGTTCCTCTCTATGCTCAGTGGAAATTGAACGAATATCCTATCGTAATCAATCTCAATGCCGACAGCACAGATAAGGCGACAATCGGTTCATTTACCTACAGCAAGGCAAACAACAATACTTCAAACGGCAATATTTCTCTTTCAACAGCCACATCTTCTCAGCAGGAATCGGCCGGAAATATTACCACAATAAATGTTGCTTACGGCACATCGTTCACCTTGCCGATTCCGTCAAGAACAGGTTATACATTTACCGGTTGGACGGCAAGCGCAACACCTGCCTATGCTTCGCTGACGGACAACGGCAACACAAGCGCATCGGCATACCGTGTCGGTGCCGGCGGAGTTACATTGACCGCTCACTGGTCAAGAAATTCCTATCCCGTAAAGGCTTACGCTTACGGTGATATCTACAATTCTGCGACCTTTGCACTCGGCAGAGGCGGCACTGTTCAGATAGCATCTGACGCCGCAGGTACATCGGTCAGCAAAAATATTGCTTATCGTTCCACAACAACTCTTAAGGCAACTGCCTCAACAGGCTATGCTTTCGTCGGCTGGTACACAGATTCCGCACTTACAAATCTCTACAGCACAAGTGCAAGCATTACAAGCGAATCCGTATTGACAGACGGCAGAACCTACTATGCGAAGTTTAAGGTACAGTCATATACAATTACCGTTAATCCCGACAATGCAACGACGGGAACAACCATTTCGGGTTGGTATTCGGCGGCAGGAACTGCGGCTCCTTCACAGACGATAACGACGTCAACCGAAATCACAATGGTTTACGGCTCAACGGTAACAATGACCGCCCCGCAGAAGACGGGATATACCTTCGGCGGATGGGAAAAGATAACAGGAGCCGGAACACTTACATCGTCTACGGGCACTTCAACCTTCAAATGCGGCGCGGGTGATGCAACGATCAAAGCCCAGTGGACGGCGAATGTCTATACAATTACGTTTTTACCGAACGGCGGAAGTG
>OLGE01000120.1_pt1 | contig 91455 bp, 78 predicted proteins | sample 1605151 | NCBI WGS metagenome assembly OLGE01 (sample SAMEA3888912, study PRJEB22519) | human gut metagenome | biome: human gut; feature: human-associated habitat; material: faeces | place: Denmark | collected 2010
TATAACGGTAGTTCGGATGCCGTTTCAGATCATACTTGGGAGAGAAGAACGGGGGTAGGCCCCGAAGCTGCAAAATGCAGAAGCAAACGGCATTGAAAGTCCAGCGTGATGAGATACAAGGGATGTTAGCCGAGAGCGGCAAAGCCACGGCTCATATAGAGCAATGCAGGCAAGCAGCAGAAACAACACCATCAGCTATAACTGAATGGGATGAAACGTTGATCCGTCAGGTAGTTGAGAGTGTAACGGTAGAAACCTGCAACGAGGTAATTGTAGCCTTGAAATCCGGAGCATCAATACATCAGGAATTAGTATATTGATAAGATTTTTGAGAATATAATCGTTTTGTTGATTTTTCGGGTTTGTCTGATATAATAAAAATATAGAGAAATGTGGTTCTTCATAGTATTACGAATGGCAAGGTTTGGCTGTTTGAAGAAAGGTAGTAATCAAGAAGATATCGCTTGTAGTACAATAATCCCATATGTGTATCGTTATACTACACTAAACGACAATATTAAAACCACTACAGCAGAGATTGCAATGAAAATGTGCTTGTATGTGCTGATAACTACACTTGGCGTTATGAATGATGCCAAATATAAGAAGGGGCTGGAAAATGAATGTTCAATATTCTCCCCAAATGGGCGATGTGCTTTTTCTAACAAAAAAAGAAGTTGTAGTTGTGAAGGTATACACATTGTTTAGACTTGTTGTAGTACACTATCCAGATGAAACAGAGGAATTTTGTGTGGATATCTGCGCGTTGTCCCGTAAGCCAGATTGTACAAACTCAATTACGTTAAACCTGATTAGGGGGAAAGTGTCATGAGTGACATCAGAAAATTTATTGAGGGATATATGTCAGGCAACGCATGGGAAGAATTGTGCGTCAAGTGTTATCGATTGCGCTACCAGGCAGATAACTACACTCCGATCCCTGCTACTCAAGGAGGGGATGCGGGCATAGAAGGGTTTACGAATAAGGGAATTGTTCACCAATGCTACTGCCCAGAAAGAGAATATACTGATAATAAACTCTATGAACATCAGCGTGACAAACTTACCACAGATATAGAAAAACTGAAACAAAATGCCACAAGGCTTAGAGCCCTTGGGGTCCCGCCTGTTGTAGAGTGGCATTTCAATATTCCCGAGTATAAAGATGCTCGAATCATTGCGCATGCGGAAAGCAAACGTCAAGAAGTTCTCAAAGCCAAGAAAGACAAGCCAGCCGCTTATGAACATATTGCGGATGGTTTTCAGATTGTAATTAAAACTGCAGACGATTTTACTCCAGAAATAAGTCGGATTATTCGTACAAATTTAACTGACATAAAACTGAATACAGCTATTGGGCACACGAGCGAACCAGATTGGTCAAAATGCGATTCTGAAAAGGTTTCTAATATTCGTAGGAAAATTAAGGCAATAATGACCGTCGACGATGAGGAATCTTTGAATAAGCTTGTCGGAATTTATGTTGACTTCTATATAAGTGGATTAGAAACACTGAACAACTTACGTGTGCATTTCCCCGAAATATATGAGGAGATTTATCAGCTTGAACAAAGTTACAAACGAGACGTATCAATTAAAACTCTATTGAATACTGACAAGGCTATGAATCGCCAGTTGTTTGAGGATATTCTCGATAAGTTCCATTCTAAACTTGAACAGGACTTTTCATCTAGATTTACAGAGGCGTCTATTGGCGAACTGAAACAAGACTTGGTAGCGAGTTGGCTTGCGGACTGCTCATTGGAATTTAAGGGGTGAGTATATGAACGAAGTATCTATGGACTATAGTAGTATCGTTTTTGACGCGAAGCCGGATGCTGTTCCATACAATTACCGTATAAGTTATAAGGTTGCTCAGCTATGTTTAATCATGCGAATTTGTGGTTGGGGAGATGTATGCTCTTTAGTAAAACTCCACATGATTTCATTTGCACTAATTTCTCATGACAACATGAAAAAACTTATTGATTATACAGATGAAAGCGACAGTGTACCAGTTGTTCGATTTGATCCAGCGGTTAACCGTGCCTTAACATTTGCAATAGGGTATGGACTGATTAAACGACAGCAAAATTCGAAATTCAAGCTAACCGATCGTGGTAGGCTACTTGCAGAGCAAATAAAGGCCGATGAAAATTTAATGGTAGTTGAGATAAACGACTTATGCTTATTATCAAAAAGATTGACTGAAAATAAAGTTGATGAAATGATTGGTAAATGGGGGACAACATATGCTGATGATTAATAGGCTGCGTATCGAAATTAACACCATTAAGGGCCTATATGGAATCGACAAAAAATTTAAAAGCGGATTAAATTTTATTGCAAGTCTTGGAAACACGTGCGGTAAAAGCTCTATTCTGGCCGCAATTTATTATTGCCTTGGCTTTGAACAGATACTTGGTGGGGCAGGTGGAATTGGAAACAAAGTTCTTACGTCCGCATTCAAGACTGCCATTGAAGATGATGGTGCACCATTACGAGTAACCGAATCAGGCGCTTATCTAGAAATTAGCAATGGAAATGAAACGCGGACAATTTACAGGAATATCAAAGCGGAAGGTAAAGATAATCGCCTTGTAACTGTTTATTTTGGAGATTATGATTCAATAGGTGATCACCAGACATTGTCTGAGGATTTCTATGTCAATATTCAAAACTCTGCAACAAGTGAAAAAGGATTTCATACTTTTCTTGAAGAGTTTCTTCATATGGAACTCCCGCTAGTTCAAACATCGGATGGCAATGAACGGAAATTGTATCTTCAGGTAATTTTCGCATCTATGTTTATTGAACAGAAACACGGTTGGTCAGATATTCTCTCTGGTATGCCGGTTTTTGGATTTCGTGAATCTAAGAAACGAATCGTAGAATACATATTGGGGCTAGATACGCTAAAAAATGAAAAAGAGAGAGACCGTCTTAAAGCAGTAAAAGCCCAATTGGAACAGGAATGGGAACAATTAGTTTCCGGCATCGAAAGATGTGTTCATTTAGAATCATGTGAAGTCTCAAATTTACCGATTCACCCAAAGGTGCTAACTGACAGAGATATCTCAAGAATAGTTGTTTCCGTTTCAGGAACATCTTCTATTGAAGATGAGGTAAAGTCTCTTAGTGCTAAGTACGACAATATACGCCAGTTGAAGCCTTGTGTGCGCGATAATTTTGAAGCCCTGAACACAGAACTATCAGAAACACAAAACCAGATTCTTGCATTCGAAAAGCGTATATATGAAATAAATGAGAGTATAGCAAATTATGATGAAGTCATCAAACGCCTTGTAGCAAATTTGGCACTCGTGAATTCGGATATTAGAAATAACAACGATGCTGCACGACTTCAGAAATTTGGATCAGAGGCAATTGGTGGAGAGATTTCGGTAGACATTTGCCCGGTTTGCAAACAGCATATACAAGATAATCTGATTGATACAGAAGTTGCAAGCGGTTTTATGAGTATTGAGGATAATATAAGGCATCTTAAAGAGCAGAAAAAGATGCTTGAATTTACATTGGGGAGTCGTAAAGAGGCTCGTGAAAAACTCAATAGAGAGAAAAATGACCTTGGGTCTCGACTTCAAACGTTAAGGAGATTAGCTAGTACTATTCGTTCAGATTTGTTTACAACTGTAGATTCAGAGGCCTCAGAAGCCATTATGCTCAAGAGAATAGAAATCAGTAGCCGCATTGAGAGATTGTCTAAATTGAATGATACGGTTGCTTCCTTGATTGAACAATTGAAGAGGTTATCAGGAGAATGGAATACATACCTTGATCAAAAGGGTAGGCTCCCAGGGAAGATTATTTCTGAGTCTGACGAAGAAAAAATTGCCCTTTTGAAAAAGAACTTTATTAACAATCTAAAACGATATCATTACAGTAGCTTGTCAAGTTTTGAGGGCATTGATATTTCTATGGATTCGTCGCTCCTACCCACTATTGATGGGTTTGATATGAAGTTTGATTCTTCTGCCAGTGATGGTATTCGTGTGATTTGGGCTTTCACAATGGCACTATTACAGACCTCCATTGAGAAGGATGGTAACCATCCCGGAGTTATCATTTTTGATGAACCTGCACAGCAAAGTATTGTCCCGGAAGATATGAAAAGCTTCATTGAGTCTGTCGTGGAAATAAAGAAGCCATTTCAAGTCATTACTGCAATTACACTAAACAGCCAAGATTTAATAAATATTATTGATGGTCTTGATGCATCATGTCACCATGAAATTCTGATTGACGGTAAAGCATTTAAAGCTTTGTAAAAAACAACAGACTTTGCGTAGCATTCAAAACAATACCTGTATACGGGGCTGGTCTGATTTAACTTTCCTATGTCCTCAAAATTGGCTGACACTGCCACACCGCCACGGCTCAGGTGAGCCGTGGCGGGTACCTTTATATCTCCAGCGCATTATGCAGCTTGTCGCTGGCGGCTTTTTTATTTTTGTCGAATGCGTGAGTGTAGATGTCCAGCGTTGTCGAGACCTGCACGTGCCCGAGGAGACTTGAGACTGTCGCAACGTCCGTGCCGTTTGCAATCAGCAAGCTTGCGTTCGTATGACGGAGCGAATGCACGTTCAGATTGTATGGCAGATCGTTTTTCTTGAGGATAAGTTTGAAGCGCCATGTGAATGTTGTCGGTGTCATTGGCTCGTCCAGCTCATGCTTTCTTTCTCCAGCGCGCAGATCAGCTTATGACACGCACTTCGGCAAGCTGAGGGAGCTGTCCAAAGGAGAAACAGTCATTTTTACAGACATGGAGGGCATCGTCAGCACCTATTGCGTTGAGAAGCTCGAAACGCTGAGCCCGGATGCGGTTGATACCGTCCTGAACAGCGGCTATGACCTTGTTCTCTATACCTGCACCAAGGGCGGAAGGACGCGAGTGATAGTGTTCTGTGACAGAGCAGCAGAAACTGCATCTTCATCAGCTCCAAGACAAACGGAAAAGTGAGGCTGAGCATGACAAAGCACTCGTGGGGCAGCTTGCCCATGCGGACGGGACGAGCATATACACGCTGAGAAACGATAAAAACTCCGCTAATATGCGGGAGTTGAACATTGTGGGGTCTTCCGTGTAGAGAGGCTTGATGTTCTTGACGGCAGCAGCATCCCAAGGTAGACGCACCGCAGGTGAAGCCCAGTACCGTATGCGCGGCAAAGTGCAGGGCGGAAAGACCTGCCGCGAAATAGGCGCAGCAAAAAGCTTCAAAGAGAAGGTCGACAACAACGATATTTGGAAAGTCCATCAGCGGGCGTATAAAAAATACTTTGCCCGTGTGAGCAAAGGGAAAATGTCCAAGCCGGATTTTGAAGTCTGGGCGCGCGAGGCAGAGCGCATGCGCGATGAGGCGCTTGCGGAAGACGAGATGGCGCGGGACAAAGCCGCACATGAGCAGATCGTGCGGAGGGTAACGGAGGAGCTGAATAGAGTGTAAAAAGTATAGTAGTATACAAAATACGATTATACTTTTCACACAGCTTGTTGTAACTTATCATTTTTACTTCTGCTTCATTTTATTACAGGAAACTATAAAATCTCAAGCGGCCGTTTTGCTAGGCAATCAAGGCGTGGGCGGTATGCCGCTCACGCCTTGATGTTTTTTTAGCTTTACCTCTCAGTTCTGGCCGTAGTAGGCGTTTTTGCCGTGCTTGCGGAGATAGTGCTTGTCCAGAAGCTCCTGCTGCATGTGTCCGCTGTCGGGGTTGAGCATCATGGTGTGCCAGTCCATGAAGGCGACCTCCTCCATCACAACGGCGTTGTGCACCGCCTCCAAGGCACCCTTGCCCCAGGCGAACGGACCGTGCGAATGCACCACGACGCCGGGAACAGCGGCGGGGTCAGTGCAGGCAAAGGTTTCGATGATAACCTTGCCGGTCTCCTTTTCGTATTCGCCCGCGATCTCATCGGGCGTCATGAGGCGAGTGCAGGGGATGTCACCATAGAAATAATCCCCGTGCGTCGTGCCCATGGCGGGAATATTGCGCCCAGCCTGAGCGAACGTAGTCGCCCAGCGGGAGTGCGTATGAACGATGCCGCCGCACTTGGGGAACGCCTTGTAAAGCTCCACATGCGTGGGGGTGTCGCTTGACGGCTTCCATTTGCCCTCAACGCGCGTACCGTCAAGGTCGACCACGACCATGTCCTCCGTCGTCATGCCGTCATACGGCACGCCCGACGGCTTTATCACGACAAGCCCGCTCTCCCGGTCGATACCGGAGACGTTGCCCCATGTGAATGTCACAAGGCCATACTTCGGAAGCAGAAGATTTGCCCGAAGAACTTCCTCTTTCAGCTTTTCAAGCATATTGCCTCTCCTTTTCTTCTCAATCGGTGCTGTTCGCCTTCTCTATCACCCGCGCAGCGAGCTTATCGGTGAGCCCGAGGTCGTACACGGTCTGGAAGACGGTGTAGCGTGCGCGTATCTCCTTGCAGTAACGGAACGTGTCCATAAGCAGTTCATCGTCCACGCCGATGTCTGCCGGGGTGCAGGGACAGCCGATGTCCCGCAGAAGCGCGCGCACGGAGGAACTCTCCGGCAGGGTCTCAAGCTGAACGCGCACCGCATCCCAGCTGCGCTGCATGCTGTCGATACGCGCGAGACGGCCTTCAATATTGTTTTTGCCTGCTTTCTGCTCCAAGGCAATGACCTCGTCTGCCGCTGCACCGTAGTGGGCGCGTATCTCCAGCTCCCATGCCGCGGAGTTGTAAGCGCGCGCACTCTTGCGCGCCGCGTCGAAGTCTATATTTTCCTTGAGCAGCTCCTCAATGAGCATCAGAACCAGCACCGTCCCCACGGCGACCTGCTCGCCGTGCATCGCGGGGCGGATACCGCGCTGCTCAAGTATCGTCTCCCAATAGTGGGACATATGGTGCTCCGCACCGGAAGCGGGGCGGGAATCGCCGTAAAGGCTGATGGCGGCGCCCGAGAGGACGAGACCGCGCATGACGCTGCCGAGTGTCTCCGGGTCGCGCTGCTTTATCTTCGGGGCTTCCTTCATCACATCCGCCACACATTCGCGCACGAGCGAGACGATATTATGGCAGTAATGCTCCCCGTTTATTATCCGCGCAAGCTCCCAGTCATTGAGGCAGGTGAGCTTGCCGATGAGGTCGCCGAAGCCCGCGACGGTCATGCGGTAAGGCGCGGTCTTGAGGATATCCGTGTCACCGATGATGACCTCGGTGCAGTGGGCGGGCATGGTGGCCTTGAGGTTGTTGACATTCATGATGCCGATGGAAGCGGCAAAGCCGTCCATCGGTGCGCCGGTGGCGACAGTGAAGCACGGCAGCTTGAGCTTGAAGCTGGAATAGCGCGTCATGTCGGTTATCGATCCCGTGCCGACGCCGATAATGAGGTCGCAGTCGTCCGGCTTATTTATCACGATCTCGCCGAGTGTCGCCTCGTCAAAGCCAAGGTGCGTTAACGTATGCTCTGCCGCAGCGATGCCAGCTGTCTGCATAAGCTCCATGCAGCGCGCGCCCGCGATCTTGTAGGTTATCTCATCGCAAAGGACGAGCGGATGGGCATAGCCCAGACTCTTCACATAGTGCGGCAGGCGCTCGATCGCGTCCGCACCTATTTCCACGCCCTTTATGGGCACATAATGCGTCCTGCCGCAGTCGCACTCTAACTTTATGTTGAGGTATTTTGAAAGCTCCTGCGGCGTATCGTACATTTTCATATATTCTCCCCTTTCAGGTGACTTCCGCCGGCGTTCACGCTCACGGTGAGCGCCGGCGGAAGTCACCGCGGCGGTCCTTAAAACATAAGCCCGCATAAAGCGGGCTTATGTCGGTTAGATATTACAGCTCTACCTATCAGCCCTGAACGGCGGCGAGGTGCTCGTTCCACTTGGCAAGAAGGTCAGCCTTCTGCGCGGTCAGAGTGGGGACGTCACGGGTGACCCAGGTGATGTCGCTGGACGCCTTGAGCCATGCGTTCTCGGGAGAGGTGTAGTTGGCGTTGGTGAAGCGGAGAGTGCCCTGCATGTACTCTGCCATGGCGCTCTGACCCTCAGCGGAGGTGACCCAGTTGACGAAAGCCTTTGCAGCTGCCATGTGGGGAGCACCCTTGACGATCGCAACACCGAAAGCAGAGGCGGAAGTGCCGTTGGAGGGGTAGCGAACCTCGGTGACAGCCTCAGTGCCGAGCTCGGCTGCGCTCTGGTTGAGCTTGATCGCACCGTCCTCGTAGGTCAGGCCGACAACGTACTCACCGTCAGAGACGGAGTTGAAGCAGACGGAAGACTTCTCAACAACGACCATGTTCTCAAGGAGAGCGTCTATGTAGTCCCAAGACTCCTGAGTGTCAATGCCGTAAACGGAGAAGATGTTGCAGAGGTTGTTCCATGCAGCGGAGGAGCTGTTAGGATCGGAGAAGACTATCTTGCCCTTGAGTTTGGGGTCGAGGAGGTCTTCGTAGGACTGGATGTTCAGACCGAGTTCCTTCTCAAGCTCGGTGTTGACGCAGAAGCAAACGGTGGAGAGGTGATCCATGCTGTAAAAGCCGTTGGGGGTGCTGTAGCCTTCCATCTGCTCGTCGTCGTTGTCAGAGACCCATGCTTCGAATATCTCGGCGTACTTGTCGCCGTCGGAGTCAGCAAGGCCGCCCCAAGTAACGTCGCCCTGGGGGTTGCCGGCTTCGGCCTGAATCTTCGCGGTGAACTCACCGGCGGAACCGGAGATGACCTCGATCTCGATGTCGGGGTACACTTCGTTGAAGCAGGTCTTGAGAGCATCAAGGTCGGCTTCGGTCATGGAGGAGTAGAGGACGAGGGTGTCGCCCAGGTCTTCCTCGACTGCCGCGTCTTCGGCGGGAGCCGCTCCGTCAGCAGCGGGGGATTCATTCGGAGTGGGCTGTTCGGCAGGTGCTGCGGACTGTCCGCAGGCGCACAGTGCAAAGATCATGCAAAGCGCCAGTACGAGTGCTAGGATTTTCTTCATTTTGGTTCTCCTTTTTTTGATATATTCCCGGATGCATTTGCATCTATTGGGCGGTCGTGTGCCGGGGGATCAGAGCTGTATATCGTCCTCGGATTTGCTTATTGCCATGTAGAGGAAGAGGCTCAGTGCGGTGATGACGGTGAGGATGGCCGCAAATGCTGCTGCCGTACCGTATTCGCCGCGTCCGATGTAGATATACGCCTGCATGGTGAGGGTGGTGGTCTTGTTGCTGTAAAGTATGACGGAGCTCGACAGCTCTGTCACGATGGCGACCCAGCTGAGGATCGCGCCGGAGAGGATACCGTTTGACATCATGGGCACGGTTATCTTCACGAAAGTTTTCAGCTTCGACGCGCCGAGGCTTATCGCCGCCTCTTCTATGCTTATCGGGATCTGCATTAATGTCGCTGTTGCCGAGCGTATCGTGTACGGCATACGGCGTATCGCAAAGGACATGATCATGATGGCCATTGTGCCGGTGAGGGCAATGGGCTTGGAGCCGTAGGCGATGAGCAGTGCGATGCCGATGACGGCGCCGGGCATGATGTAGGGGAGCATAGCGATAGTGTCAAGCGAGTGGTTGAGCGCGTTGTTGCGGCGCACAACGAGGTATGCGAGCACGACCGCGATGACGATGATGACCGCAAGGGCGATGATGCCCATGACGAGCGTGTTGCGCGAGGCGAGCACGAGCTTTTTCTTCAGCGCGCTCTGGTAGTTGATAAGGGAGTACCCCACGCCGAAGAGCGAGCCTTTGCTGTTGCGGAAGCTGAGATAAATGATATATATCTGCGGGAGGATCGCAATGGCGCAGAGAAGATAGCAGTACAGATGCATGAGAAAGCCGCCGAGACCCTTTGCATCCTTCTTCTCCACGGGGTGCAGGGTGTTGATAGAGAATTTGAAGCGCCCTGTTGCCCACTTCTGGAGGAAGAATATCACGGCGGTGACGATGACCGCGATAATGGCGAGTGCGGCAGCAAAGTTGTAGTTTGCACCGTTTTCACCGAGATACTCATTATAAAGCAGCACAGGGAAGGTCTTGAAGCCCTCGCCGAGGATGGTGGGCGTACCGAAGTCGGCAAACGCCTGCATGAACACCATGAGTGTAGCGGCGAGGATGGTGGGCATAGTGAGATGCAGCACGATGTTGAAAAGACGCTTCACACCGGTGCAGCCCATATTTGCCGAGGCCTCCATGAGGGTATTGTCAATGCTCTTGAAAGCACCGTTCATGTAGATGAACACGAGCGGGAAGAACTTGAGCGTCTGCGACAGGGCGATGCCGCCGAAGCCGTAGATGCTGGGCAGGGTGATGCCGAGGGCGGCTTTGAAAAACTTTGTGATGACACCGCTGCGTCCGAGCAGCATGACCCACGAGTACGCGCCCAAAAACGGGGCGGACATGCAGCAAAGTATGCTGACGACGAAGAGGATTTTTGCGCCCTTGAGGCGGTAGAACGCATAAAAGTAAGCAAACGGAATACCGATCACGAGCGTGAGCACCGTGACAAAAATGGTGATCTTGAAAGAATTATAGATGGTGTCCACATAGTAGCTGTTGCTGAAAAACTTGTGGAACTGCTCCCACGAGAAGCTGCCGTCAGGCATGATGACTGCCTGCTTGATGACGCCGAACATCGGGTAAATGAGCACCGCGATGAATAGCACCAGCAGCAGCACAGAGACGATCAGCCAGCCGTCAAAACGTTTTTTGACCATAGCCTGCTCCTCCGTTATGCCTTCGCGCAGTCATTGCACACGCCGGTGAGTATGTTCTCCTCGCCGTCGGCAGTGAAGAGGTTGACTTTATCCGTGTTTATTTTCAGCTTTATCTCGCTCCCCGGTTCGATAATGCTGTCGATGGAGGACTCCTGGATTATCTCGACCTCCTCGCCGGAGGACAGGTGCACAAAGTAATGGGTGTTCAGCCCGAGGAACACGCAGTCATCCACGATGGCGGAGATACCCTCTGTGCTGTCACGGTCGAGCAAAAACTCTTCCGGACGCACGGACAAGGTGATCTCCTGCTCCTTCTGCTGCTCGGGGCGGACGGTATGTATCTCGGCGCGGTAGCCGGAGAGCGTTTCAAGATAGGTCTTGCCGCCGTCGACGACGAGCTTGCCCTTTATCACGTTGGAGCGGCCGATAAACGTGGCAACGAAGAGGTTTGCCGGGCGCTGGTAGATGCTCTTGGGCGTGCCGACATGCTGGATGACGCCGGCATTCATGACGGCGATACGGTCGGAGACCGCCATGGCTTCCTCCTGGTCGTGCGTGACATACACGGTGGTGATACCAACATTGTGCTGGATGTTCTTGATGACCGTGCGCATCTCAACGCGCAGCTTCGCGTCAAGGTTGGACAAAGGCTCATCCATCAGCAGAACGTCCGGCTCGATGCACAGTGCGCGTGCGAGCGCGACGCGCTGCTGCTGACCGCCGGAAAGGCGCTCAGGCATACGGTCGGCGTACTGGTCGATCTGCATGAGCTGCATGAACTTTTCGGACTGGGTCTTTATCTTGCCCTTGGGGAACTTCTTGTTTTTCAGGCCGAACTCAACGTTCTTTCTGACGGTGTAGTGCGGGAAGATGGCGTAGTTCTGGAAGACCATGCCAATGTTGCGCTTGGCAGGGTCAAGGTCGTTTATGCGCTTCTCACCGAAGAAGAAGTCGCCGCCCTCGATGCTGTTGAAGCCCGCGATCATTCTCAGAAGTGTGGTCTTGCCGCAGCCGGAGGGACCAAGCAGCGTGAAAAACTCGCCCTCTCTAATGTCAAGGCTCAAATCGGGAATGATGACATTGTCACCGTACTTTTTAAGAGCGTGTTTTATGATGATCTCTTCACTCACTTGTGCTCTCTCCTTTACATTTGTTGTATATTATTCGATTTCGTATATCTTCATCATCCGGCGCGTTCTCATAAGCGTCAGACGATTGCGCACAAGGGGTGAATTTTTCAGCAGTACGGGAAGCTCGCTCTCCTCCACACCGATGGAAGCAAGGTCGCGCTTCGCGTCCAGCATCTCCAAAAGCCCGTAAAGGTACTCCTCAGTCGGGAGCTCATCAATTATATGCCGCAGCTTACCCCAGCTCGCGCTGAGCTTTTCGCGGCTCACCTTTGCAAGGCAGTCATTTTCGTTTTCTCTTATCAGCGAATCCGCCAGCCGCTCGCCGAAGAACTTGCGAAAATGCTCTTCCGGTATGGGGGCGTAATCGGTTATGTACGGGGTGATGTCCTCTATCTTTGCAAGGCGCTTATATTCGCGCACCGCAATGAGCGAGCCGACGCCGGTCTTCTCTCCGTGCATGGCGGGAAACTTTACCGGGAATGCTTCAGGCTCCATCTCTATCATGTGGGATATATGATGCTCCGCGCCGGAGGCGGGGCGGGAGTTGCCCATCATCTGCATTGCGATGCCGCTCATGATGAGCGCATAGGTCACATCGGCGTAGGCGCTCTCCTCGCCGCGGGCAATGCCGGGGACGCTCTGCATGACTGTGTCGGCGGCATCCTGCATTATACTATAAATTTTTTCACAAAGCAACTCATTAGTGAGGACGTGCGCCATTTTCCAGTCGGCAAGGGCGGTGTATTTCGCCATAATGTCTCCCACGCCGCTGCGCACGAGCTCCATGGGAGCGTTCTTGATGATCTCCGTGTCTGCCAGCACTATCTCCGGCGCGACGGCGGGCAGCGTCTTTTTGAAGCCGTACCACGTCATTGCAGCGACGGTGCTGCAGAAGCCGTCCACGCTCGCACCTGTCGGGCAGGAGACAAAGCGTATGCCGCGCTCGTGCGCGCAGAAGCGCGCGATGTCGTGAATGGTGCCGCTGCCGACGGCGACAATTACTTCCACATCGCCCTCAAGCTTCGCGAGCACCTCCGCCGTGGATATCTCGTTCGCGTGCAGCCCAGTCGGGTCAAGCACGATCTTCTGCTCGGCGCGCGGATGCCTGTCCGCCGTGGCGGCATAGGAGTTTTCACCGTAGAGCGCGCAGCGCTTACCCGTGACACCGAACTGCTCCATGTATTTCTCAAACTCAAAAAGGCAACCCGGCTCTATCACCGCGGCACGGGTCTCCATGGTATGCTCGCGTCCGCAGGCGCATTTTCCGGCGTACTTGCTGCAATCTATAAACATCTTTCAACGCTCCTCTTCACAGGAACTCTTTCATATACTCACCAAAGCGGGTGTAATCATCCACGCGGATAAAGCGGAAGTCGGAGCGGTAGACCGCCTCATCGTTGCCGCCCGGACCGTAATCATCGCCGACATAGACGACCTCGGAATGGTCATAGCCATACTCGGTGCAGTACCGGTCGAGCGCGTAATATTTGTTGTACGGGAAAGGCGCAAGGTCGAACGACGACGACCCACCGATGAACACCGTATAATCGGGGAAAGCATCGCGCACGACGGGATACATCGGCTTGCGCTTTGCGCGATCCGGGTCGAAGGCAAGCTTGTCGGCAATGTCCGCCGCGGTGCCGAGCAGCGGGAACGTGACGCAGCCGGAGTCGTGATACTCTACATTATTGCCCTTGAACACCGTATACCCGAAGCGCTCCCTCAGCGCGGTCACGCGAGCCTCGACGCTGGCGCGGTCACAGGGGGCGTGCTCATCAAAAACATGGTCAAGCTCACCTGTCGCGGCGTTATATGTGCAGAACTGCATTCCGTAATTGCCGATAATATCTATGGGGTAGCCGTTCATCTGACTGAATATGCGGCTGCACATCCCCGCGCCGACCATCAGAAGCTTGTACTTTGCGCGCAGTGCGTTCAGCACACCGAGATTGGGCTGGGCAAGCTTCGTCTTGTGCTGAGTGAGCGTGCCGTCAAGGTCAAACGCGATCAGTCTTACATTATCCATATTCTCTTTTGCCTTTCGTATATGAACTTTTCCGGCGCACGTGGGTTTAACGTGCGGTTTCCAACACTTTGATAATTTTGCATCAAAAATATATATTTCACGCGCCTTGCGGCGGCATTTTTCATCAAAATAGCTTAACCGTATTATACTCACAATACTTGACTTCTGCAAGATTTGGCGCTAATATTGAGAAACGATCAAAAGCGATCAATGTTAAGGCGGGGACAGAAGTGAAAAACGAACGGTATGAGAAAATAATGAATATATTGGCAGAGCGCGGCTATGCAAGCGTGGACAGACTCAGTAAAGAGCTCTTTGTCAGCATGCCGACGGTGCGGCGCGATCTGAACACAATGCAGGATCTTGGACTCGTGGTGCGCAGCCACGGCGGCGTGATGCCGCGCCTGAGCGATATGGACGGCGGCCCCGCGGTTTTCCGCATGGGCGTCAATCCGCAGGAAAAGCTCAAGCTCGACAAGGCGGCAGCAAAGCTGCTGCGCGACAACTGCATGGTGTTTATGGACGAATCCACCACGACGCTGCACATCATCGACCAAATGAGCGCTTACAAGAACATCACTGTTGTCACCAACAATATCTCCGTTGTGCAGCTCGCGGCGAAGTACCGCGTCCCCACCATCTGCCTCGGCGGAGAGACGTGCTATGACACGATGAGCTTTTACGGGTACGAGGCGGAGGAACTCATCACGCACTTCGGCATCGACATCATGTTCTACTCCTCCTCGGCGATAACGCCGGGGGCGTGGATCGCCGATTACAGCGCGCGGGCAAACGCCCTGCGCCGCCGCGCTTTACAGCAGGCGGACATGAAGGTGTTCCTCTGCGACAAGTCGAAGTTTCTGAAGTCTGGCGCGTATATGCTGATGCCGTTGTGCGAGGCGGATCACATCATCACGAATGCCAAACTGCCGGATGAGCTGAATACCGGCGCGGCGCGTGTGACGATCGTGTGAAGGACATCCTTTCCTGGTTTCTTTCACCGTATCTTCCTTCCCGTAATCGTATGCGAGGGGAAGTTCAGGGCGAGTGCGAGATCGTCGAGAAGATGTACTTCAACGGACTGCTGGATTTCGTCCACGTGGAGCTGATGAAGGGGCTGCAAAAGGACTTTGTTCCGAAGCGCTGTGCGAACTGCCGCCGGTTGTTTTTGCAGACTCCGGGCGCAACGTACTCGTACTGCAATGAACCGGCACCGGGTCAAGGCGGAAAGACCTGCCGCGAAATAGGAGCGGCAAAAAGCTTCAAAGAGAAAGTTGACAACAACGATATCTGGAAGGTCCACCAGCGGGCGTATAAAAAATACTTTGCCCGCGTGAGCAAAGGTAAGATGTCCAAGCCGGAATTTGAAGTCTGGGCGCGTGAGGCAGAGCGCATGCGCGATGAAGCTCTTACGGAGGATGAGATGGCAAAGGATAAAGCCGCGCATGAGCAGATCGTGCGGAGACTGACGGAGGAGCTGAATAGAGCATGAAACTGCAAGCCATGCAAACTTGATTTATCCCCAAAACGTAACAGGCAGCCGCTTGCGACGGCTGCCTGTTACGAAATATAACAATGCTTGAAATTTGCTTTATGCGTTGCTTGCGGCTTTTGTCACACTCTTGACGGCGAGTGCCTTCATCGGCTTCATGAGCAGGACGCATACGCCGTTGAACACCAGCGAGCCGACGACAAAAACGAGAATGAACAGCCCGATGTTGCTTGCGAATGAAGCGGTATCTATGCAGGCGCAGGTAAGATAGGCAAAGCCGACATTGTTGAGCACCTTGGGGGCATAGGGGTGGCCGAGGATGAGCAGCGCGAGAACCGCGGCGAGCGGGATAAGCAGGCCGAAGAGGTCGCCGACGATCGGTGTCAGGGCGGAGATGGCGAGCATTGCGAGCACAGTGAGCACGAGCCCGACAAGGCCGCCTATCTCAACGGTGAGGAAACGTTCCTTGACATCGCCCTCAAGGGTGAAGAGCATGATGTTGCTGATGAAAATCAGCCAACCGTAGGAAAAACCGATGATGTGCAGGATCGCATTTGCAATGAGGATCCAGCAGAGAAGCGCGAGGCGGAAATAGAGCAAAAATTTCTTGCCGATTTTTTCTTCCATTGTAAATTCTCCTCGTGTTTATTCGGATTTTGATATTCAGTTCAGTGTGTAATAGTCGACTGGACGGATCTTCTCCGCTTCAAAGACGCCCTGCTCGCAGAGCAGACGCTCATACTTCGGCGTATCGAGAATATAGAACTGCTCCTTCTCAAGAGCTTTGAAGATCGTCTCCACAGCCACATTTACATCAGCGCCGTTTTCAAGCAGATACTTGTTGAACGCGACAAACTTTGCGTACTCCTCGGTGTGGTAATACGGCTCATCGTCACGGATGGCGAAGCGCTCGGGACGATGGCGGTCGGTCAGGTGCATCTCGGTGTTGATATAGCCGGGGCAGAAGATGGACACGTCTATATCGGCCTTGTCTGCCTTGAGCTGCTTATACACGCACTCGGAGAGTGCGACCGCGGCATGCTTGGAGCTGAAATACGCGGGAGCGCCGTTCATGGAAATGAGGCCGGCTATGGAGCAGACGTTGATTATCTGGCAGTGTGATTTCTGGCTGCGCATCTGCGGGAGAAAGTTCTGCATCATAAACCAGTGCGAGTATACGTTGGTCTCGTAGACCCAGCGTATGTCTTTCTCCGGGATATGCTCAACATCGGAGAGCGCGGAGACGCCCGCGTTATTTACGAGCACATCGCAGCGGCCGAACTCGGCCATCGTCTTATCAAGGATCGCTTTGCACTCGTCAAGGACGGAAACGTCAGCCTGCATTGCGAAGGACTTACGGCCCATGCCGCGTATCTCTTTTGCGACGGCTTCGGCCTCATCGCCGTGGATGTCTATTATCGCAACATCGGAACCGCGCTTGGCAAAGCCGAGAGCGAGGGTCTTGCCGATGCCGTTGGCGCCGCCGGTGATGACTACTTTAGCGTTTTCGTAGTTTGTGAACATAGATTTACCGCCTTTCTGAATATGAATTTCATGTTTTATCAAAGTGCCGCTTTTACGCGGCACTTTGATTTATGCTGTACGATCAGGTCTTGGGATTGATGCCGGATGCAAGGCGCTGGACGCGCGGCTGTGCAACGACCTGAGACTCGGGGTGAGTGAAGATATAGAACTTCTCATCCTCAATGGCGGTGAAGACGCACTCGCCGACATACCAATCGGGGATGCCGCTCATGACGCCGCGCGTACCGCGGAGCTGACCGGCCTTGTACTCCTCGCTGGTATAGTAAGGATCGTCGTTGATGGCAAAGCGCTCGGGGCGGTGCAGGTCGGCAAGGTGGATGGTGGTCTTGACATACGCGGGAACGAGGCAGTGGACATTGATGGGGTAGTTGTTCTCTTTCATCGCGATGTATACGCTCTCGGAGGTCGCAACACCGGCGGCCTTCGTCGCATGGTACATCGTTGCCTTGCCGGAGGTCATAAGACCGGCGGTGGATTCGACGTTGACGATCTCGCAGGGAGTGCCCTGAGCGATCATCTGCGGCAGGAATATCTTCATGCCGTAGAGATGGCTGAGGAAGTTGAGCTCGGTTATCCAGTCGATATCGCGCTTGGGCAGCTTCCAGATCGCACCGGAGACGGCGCAGCCGGCGTTGTTGACGAGAATGTCGACATGGCCGAAAGTATCAAGAGTGAGCTTGAGAAGAGCTTCGATGTTCTCGTAGATGGAGATATCGGCGTTCTGGGCGACGCACTTCACGCCCATTGCTTCGATCTCCTTTGCGGTCTCGCAGACCAGAGGGTCTATGTCGTTGAGGACGACGTTCATGCCGCGCTTTGCGCCTTCGACGGCAATGGCCTTGCCTATGCCGCGCGCACCGCCGGTGACAACTATGACTTTATCCTTGAATTCTTTCATTGTGATACTCCTTTCCTGCTGCACCAGCACTTAAAATACGAACGCCTTGTTGAGACCGGAGTGGGTCGCGTCTGCGATGTTGCCGGGCTCGACCGTATCGCCGACAACTGCGACCTTATCAAATGCGGCTTCAAACTCGGCCACGATCGCATCGTTGGGCTTTACGCCCATTGCGATAACACATGCGTCAAAGGGAGCGTCGGTATCATAACCGGTTGCAAGGCTGTTGAGAGTGACAAATCCGTCGCCGACGGCCTTGAACATCGTGCCGGTCATTATATGGCCGCCGTTCTTGGTGATGTGGCCGACAACTGCGTCGGTAACACTACGGTACATTGCGGTGCCGACAGCGGGAGCCATCTCTATAACGGAGACCTCATTGTCAAAATCGCTGAGGTATTCCGCGGTCTCAAGACCGGTGAGGCCGCCGCCGATAACGGCGATCTTCTTGCCCTTGAGCTCGACCTCGTTCTTGAGGACCTGTCTGTAGGTGTATGCCTTGTCAATGCCGTCGACCTGCGGGATTATATCGATGCCGCCTGCCGCGATGACCACGCCGACTGCGCCGACTGCCTTTGCAGCCTCGACGGTGCCAGGAGTGTTGAGACGGATATCAATGCCGAGGTCTGCGGCCTCAATACCGAGAGTTTCGATGAACTCACCGATAAGACCCTTGCAGGGAGGAACAGCGGCGAGGTTCATGTTGCCGCCGATGCGGTCGGACTTTTCAAACACAACGACCTTGAAGCCGCGCTTTGCAAGAGTAATGGCAGCCTGCAGACCGGAGGGGCCTGCGCCGATGACTGCAACGATCCTGCCGTCGCCGTTCTTTATGAGCTTGTCGTCTCCGCGGTAGGTCTCGCGGCCGAGCACGGGGTTGACTGCGCACTCTATCGCGCGGCCGAGGCCAGCCTGCTTGAAGCAGTTCATGCAGCCGATGCACTTGCGCACACGAGCATCGTCACCGCGCTTTGCCTTGTTGCCGAATTCCGGATCGCAGAGGTTGCCGCGCGCAACGCCGACGAAGTCGGACACGCCCTCTTCGAGCATGGCCTCAGCATGAGCCGGGTGCTTGACGGTATTGACGGCGATGACAGGGATATGTACGCATTCCTTGATGCCCTTTGCAAGATGCTTCTTCCAGCCTTCCTGATAGGGGTAGGGCTCGATAATCGACCAGCCGGACTCATAGGAGCCGCTGGAGATATTGAGGGATGCAACGCCGAGGGACTCGAGATAGCGGGCGATGTGCTGGCATTCCTTCTCATCGTTGCCATCATCCCAGAAGTCGGTGCCGTTCATACGCACGGAAACGGGGAAGTCGGCGCCGCAGGCAAAGCGGATGCTGATGATGATCTCGGAAATGAAGCGCATCCTGTTGAAGAAGTCTCCGCCGTACTTATCGGTGCGGTGGTTGGTGTGCGGGCTCATGAACTGGTTGACGAGGTAGCCGTGCGCCGCGTGAATCTCAACGCCGTCGAAGCCGGCAGTCTTTGCGATGACTGCGGCCTTGACATAGTTCTTCACCATGGCCTCGACCTCGGCGGTGGTCATTTCCTTCGGAACAACGCCGATGGTCTTGCACATCACGGGAGACGGGCCGATGACGGGATTACCGTGCAGCGTGATGGGGAAGGCCTCGTTGCCGGGATGGTGCAGCTGCATGAATACCTTTGTGTCGTATGCGTGAATCCTGTCGACCATACGGGTGAAGCTCGGGATGACGTTCATGTCGGTCGCGCGGAGCTGGCAGGGCTGAGCAATGCCGGAGAGCTCATCGACACGGCACACCTCGCAGATGATGAGGCCGACGCCGCCCTTTGCGCGCTCCTCGTAGAACTTGGTGATCTCCTCGGATGCTTCGCCGGATGCTGCGGCAAAACCGGTGCCCATCGGTGTCATGACTATGCGGTTCTTCAGCGTGAGCTTGCCGATCTTACCTTTTTCAAAAAGCTTTTCGTATTTCATGTTTACCTCCTGAAATTTCGCTTTTTTGTTTTGTACTGCTTGCTGTTAAAAAAATATCATCAGGAGGCCGATCTGTAAATGTGCGAGCCGCACAAACGATGCTGCAATATTGTGCGACAAACCTGAAACACAAAAAGTTCTTGAAATCTTTGTGCGCAGGGCATAATATAGTTAACGAGGTGACAATATGAAATTTTCTGAATTGCTGAGTGAATTGGCTGAGAAATATACCGTTTTGTCAAAGCAAATTGTGAAAGACGGCAATGTGTATTACATTGATAAGGCGGATGCCGGGAAAGTACCCGGTGAAGATGCGTTGACGTGGTCTGATGATTTGTGCGGCGTGAACACCGGCACGCTTGGAGAATACCTTTTGTGGAGCGGAGACAGTTCCGACAAACTCAATGCGGCTCAGTGCAGCTGGGCGGAGTTCAAACCGGATGAACTGCCTGATGCGGTGGCGGCTGCCGAGGAACTGCTGCGCCATGAATACAAGTCCCAGAGCCTGCGGATGCGCATGATGGAAATGATCATGTATGGCAAGGGGCTGGACGCGATCGTGGATGCGATGGCGAAGGAGCTGAACATAAACATCACCATAATCGACATGAGCGGCAAGATTATCACGCACTCGCATCCGTTTACGCTCAACGACTCGCTCTGGATAGAGAGCATAGAGCGCGGCTTCTGCCCGCCGTTTTTTATAAAGCACATATATAATGTGAGCGCGCAGCATGGCGACGAGCAGAACGACGGCCCGCTGCTGCGCCACTGCAAGGATAATCAGCTCTATTACCTTGCCAAGCGGATACGTATTAACGGAGAGCTTTACGGATATGTGTTCATGCTTCAGAAAGAAGAGAACTTCAGCACGTACTGCGAAGATGTGCTGTCGTACATCAGCTATGCGGCGACGGAGTTCATGCTGAAAAATATCAATGCGGACAGCGTGAAGAACGGGCTTTATGATAATCTGCTTATTGACATTTTCCGCGGGATACCGTCGGAGCAGGTAAACGCGCGTGTATACGCCGGGGAAATGAAATTCCCGAGCCGCATGTGCATCGCGGCGGTGAAGCCGCGGTTCTTCCAGGGGACAAACTATGTCAAGGATGATATGCCGCGCACGCTGCGGCAAATGTTCCCGCGCGAGAGATACGTATATTACAACAAGATGATGGTCATTCTCTTCGGCCTTTCGGATGATGCCCCTGCGCTTGCGGAGGAGGATATGAGCAAGCTCCTGTCCCTGTGCGAGCATGAGCATCTTATCTGCGGTGTCAGCAACCCGTTTTCTACCGTGACATCTATGAAGTACTATTACGAGCAGGCGGTGAAAGCCATAGAACTGAATGGCCTGCTGAACCTGCCGGAGAACCTGTATGAATACAAAAATGTGGCGCTCTACGACCTTATAAACAATGTGGCGCAAAGCCGCAAGGTCGGGTTTTACTGCCACCCTGCGCTTCTCCAGCTCATGGAGTACGATAAGCAGAACGGCAGCCAACTGTACGAAACTCTAGGATGTCTTGCAAGGAACGGGTTCAACAGTGCCGCGACAGCTACAGAAATGTTCCTGCACCGTAACACGCTTTCCTACCGCAAACAGAAGATCGCGGCGATGACCGGCATTGACCTGGATGATTTCAACACGCAGTTCATGCTGAAATATTCATACATGATCGAGGAGTATATAGGCAAGCAGTCCGGCACAAAGCTGTAAGACGGGAGCGCGGGCTGGCGCGGGACAAAGCCGCGCAAGAGCAGATAGTGCGGAGGGTAACGGAGGAGCTGAATAGAGTGTAAAAAGTATAGTAGGGAAGAGTGAAAATTTTTTGAGTTCTGCTCAAAGTATACCAGCTTTTTCACCCGGCGCAAATCCGTTTTTTACAAGCCCGCCCCGCAGTTCCCTGCAAAGGCCGTCGCCTCCCTGACGCAGACGAACGGGTAATGCACGGCGATTATAAGCCCCGCTCGGCTTTGTTTCCCTATTGTTGACTAAGTCCTCCCACTTTGGTATATTTGACTTGTACCATATACTTGTTCTTCAACACGCAAAAATTACAAGGGCTTATATAGAACAGGTAAAACGGGAGGAAATTCAATGACAAACAAAATGTTTGATTCATTTGGCGCGGTGAAAAACGCGCTGGAGAAGGCCAAGGATACTGCTGTCGGCAAGGCGACTGAAGCCCTTGATGCGAATAACGATGGTACTGTTGATATTCAGGATATCATCATTCTGGCAATAAAACTCCCCGGAGTTCACGTCACAAGAGAAAGCTTCTTACGCAAGGAGCTTTTCAAGAACTATCCTCCGGAAGTCATAGATGATGCCGTCGCCCGCACACCGGCTCTTGCGGGTATCTCCGAAGCTGACATCGACAGAATTGCTGATGAAGTAATCAAGTTTGAACGGAACTGTGTTTCCGGTATTTCCGCGGCGCTCGGTGTACCCGGCGGTGCCGCAATGGCGGCGACTATCCCTGCCGACGTCGTGCAGTATTATGGTTATACCCTGCGTGCGATTCAGAAGCTTCTATACCTCTATGGCTTTCCGGAGATAGATTCCGACGGGGAGGGAATATCCCTCGACAGCGAGACGATAAACCGCATCGTTGTTTGCCTTGGGGTAATGAACGGTGTCGCCGGTGCAAACAACGCTGTCAAGGCGCTTGCAAAAGCCCTGTCCGTCGGCGTTGAGAAAAAGCTAATCGCCGCGGCGCTGACCAAGGGAACACTATATCCCATCCTGAAATCAACTTTGAAATGGTTCGGCGTAAAGCTGACCAAAGAGATTTTCGCAAAGACCGTCAAGAATGCGATTCCCGTTGTTGGCGGAATTGTCGGCGGCGGCATAACATTCCTTTCCTTCAAACCATGCTGTATGAGACTGAAGGACGTCCTTACGGATACCATGCTTTCAAACCCAGCGCATATCTCATCGGCGGAAGAAGAGCATGTTTTCTCACATATCGTTGATGGTGCATATGAGGCGGAATATGAGGAGTGCGGAGAATCCCATAGTGTTTAGACCAGCCTTTCCAAAATCGACAGGTTTTATAAAAACCTGTCGATTTTCTTTTCCACATATGATAAACTGGACGTAAATCAAAATAAAATATAAGAGGTAGACATGAGATACAAATGCCTTGTTTTCGACCATGACGACACCGTCGTCAACAGCACCGCCACGATACACCACCCCTGCTTCGAGCAGTATCTGCGCCTGCACTATCCAGGGAGGCACTGTACGCTTGAGGAATATTTCCTGAAAAATTTCGACCCCGGTTTCATGCAGATGTGCCAGAACGAATACGGCATGGACGACGCCGCACTTCAGGACGAGACGGAGTTCTGGAAAAAATACGTCGCGCAGCACATCCCCAGCGCGTACCCCGGCATGAACGAGCTTATGTGCCGTCACAAGGCCGAGGGCGGGTACATCTGCGTCGTATCGCACTCCTTCGACGAGAACATCCGCCGCGACTACGCGGAAAACGGCCTGCCGGAGCCGAATCTGGTGTTCGGCTGGGAGCAGCCGCCCGAGCGCCGCAAGCCAAATCCGTGGCCGCTGGAGGAGATAATGCGCCGGCTTGGGCTTGCGCCGGAGGAGCTGCTGATGATAGACGACCTGAAGCCCGGCTTTGACATGGCTCATTCCTGCGGAGTGGACTTCGCCGCGGCCGGCTGGGCGTATGACGTCCCGCAGATCGAGGACTTCATGCGCCGGAACTCCGATTTCTACTTCAAGACCGTGCAGGAGCTTGCGGACTTCCTCGGCGAATAAGCGGTATAAAAGCAACTTTCATATTCTTAATAAATATACAAATTCTTAAATATTTATTGACAACATCCGAAAATCTGCTAAAATGGATGAGAAAAGCATTTATCAAGGTGATGTTCTAAACTAATAAAGAGGGTTGCGATTATGGGAAGTAAAATGGAGAAAAGGTACGGCCTGCCCACGGCGATATCCATGGTCATCGGAATCGTCATCGGCTCCGGCGTGTTTATCAAGGGCGGCAAGGTTCTGGCGCTCACGCACGGCAACATGCTTCAGGGTGTGCTCGTGGTTGCGCTCGTCGGCGCGATATGCATAATCTGTTCGCTGGTATTCGCTGAGCTTGGCGCAAAGTACGAGAAGGTGAACGGCGTGGTGGACTATGCCGAAGTGGCTCTGGGGCCGTCGTACTCCTACTATGTCGGCTGGTTTATGACCACGATATATTACCCATGTCTTTCGGCGATGCTGGCCTTCTTCTCCGCGGTGTTCTTCCTTGAGTTGTGCGGCATACAGTCGCTCGACTTCTTCGTGACGGGGACGGTGCGCTCCGAGGCGCTCGGCCTTGGCGCGGGCTTTCTGATGATAGGCTACGGCATCAACGCCATCAGCCCGAAGCTCGCGGGAAAGCTTCAGGTCAGCATGACCATCATAAAGCTCGTCCCGCTGCTGCTTATGGCCGTGGTGGGCATCATCGTCGGCGCGGTCAACGGCACGACCGCGAACGTGCTCGACTATGTCAACACTCCGGAATATGCCGCCGCCGTTGAGGGGACGACCGCATTTCAGGGCGTGTTTGCCGGTGTCGCGTCTTTTGCGTTCGCGTATGAGGGCTGGATAATCGCAACCTCGATAAATTCCGAACTGCATGACGCAAAGCGCAATCTTCCCATCGCGCTCATTCTCGGCGCGCTGTTCTGCACCGTGCTCTACTGCCTGTACATATTTGCGATGAGCAGCGTCGGCGATGTGCAGACCATCATCGGCACGTGGCCGCTGGGCGAGTCCCTGCCGCGCATCGCGTTTTCAAACATCTTCGGCAAGACTGTCGGAACCATCGTATACGCATTCATCAGCATCGGCTGCCTCGGCGTCATGAACGGCCTTATCATGGGCTCGTGCCGCGGCATGTACTCCGTCGCCGCGCGCGGTATGGGGCCGCGCCCGGAGTTCTACGGCGACATTGACCATCAGAATGGCTTCACCATGAAGTCGGCGATAATCGGCATGATGCTCGGCGGCTTTTGGTACGCATGGACGGCGGTTATCTGGATGTACGGCCCCGACTTCATGGGCGGGCTGCACGACTGCCAGTGGATAGCGTGGGAGCCGGACGAGATATGCATCATCAATCTCTATGCCATGTATATCCCCATGTTCATCGCGCTCATCGTCAAGGACAAGGGCGGCAGTGTCATAAAGCGCTACGTCCTGCCGATACTAGGGCTGTGCTGCTGCGTGTTCATGTGCTATTGCTGCTGGGTCGGCAAGGGCTATAAGCAGGTGCTGGGCTATCTGGCGTTCTTCGCGGTCGTGATGTTCATCGGTAAGCTCTTCAAGGGCAAGCGCATCGAGGCCGAGGTTCTGGAATAAAAATGCATAAACATATCGGCGGGGGGACACTCCGCCGATATTTGTTTACAGTGCATGACTTGACATATTTCTGCGGGATAATATAATTAAAACATCACATTTTCAGGAGGCTATCATGGCTGCCATACTGTATATAATCGTGCCGTGCTACAATGAGGAGGCGGTGCTGCCGATAACGGCGCCGATGTTCCTTACAAAGATAAACGAGCTTGCCGCTGTGGGTAAAATAAGTCCCGAGAGTCGGGTCATGTTCGTCAACGACGGCAGCCGCGACCGGACGTGGGAGATAATTTCGGAGCTTGCCCGCGATGACGAGCACTATATCGGCATCAGCCAGAGCCGCAACCGCGGCCACCAAAACGCGGTCCTCGCCGGACTCATGGAGGCGCGCGAGCACTGCGACATCACGATATCCATCGACTGCGACGGACAGGACGACATCAACGCCATGGACGCGATGGTCGACGCGTATCTCGACGGCTGTGAGGTCGTGTACGGTGTGCGCTCCAGCCGCGAGACGGACACCTTCTTCAAGCGCTTCACCGCGCAGAGCTTTTATAAATTCCTCTCCGCGATGGGCGCGGAGGTCGTGTATAACCACGCGGACTACCGGCTCATCAGCGCGCGTGTACTGAAGGAATTTGCAAACTTCCGCGAGGTCAACCTGTTCCTGCGCGGCCTTGTGCCGCTGGTCGGCTTCAAGAGCACTACCGTCAGCTATTCCCGCGCGGAGCGCATCGCGGGCGAGAGCCACTATCCGCTGAAAAAAATGATCGCTCTCGCGGTCGACGGCATCACGAGCCTGTCGGTGAAGCCGCTGCGGATGATAACCGGCTTCGGCGCAGCCGTCGCGCTCATCAGCTTCATAGGCGTGCTGTGGGCGCTCATCACGGCGATAGCGGGCAAGGCCGTTGCGGGCTGGGCGAGCATGACGTGCATAATCTGCTTTGTCAGCGGCGTACAGCTTATCTGCCTCGGCATCATAGGCGAGTACATCGGGAAAATATATCTTGAAACGAAGCAGCGCCCGCGCTATATAATCAGCGAGCGTACATGGGTGCATAAGCCTGCGGAGCCCGGCAGAGAGGAATGATACGCAGCTAATAGGCATTGACATTTTGTCTCCTTTGTATTATTATAAATAATACAAAGGAGACGTTTTATATGCTTTTGACCTTCGACTTTTCAAGTGATACGCCGCTGTATATACAGCTCCGCAACCAGATAATCATCGGCATTGCGGACGGCAGACTGATTTCAGGGGAGAAACTGCCGACAGTGCGCGCGCTGGCTGAGGAGAGCGGCATAAACACCATGACCGTGAGCAAGGCCTACCAGCTGCTGAAGCAGGAGGGCTATATTACGACCGACCGGCGCAGCGGCGCGGCTGTCGCGCCGCGTGGGGAGCGGGGAAGCGTTTCGGAGGAAACGCTGTCCGCGCTGAGACTGAGCCTTTCGGAGCTGCGCCTTGCGGGATTTGGCCGCGCGGAGACTCTGGAGCTGTGCGATAAGCTTTACGGCGATAAGGACAAGGAGGAGACAAAATGATCTGGCGAATCATTCTCTGGGGCAGTCTCATATGGCTGCCGTACTTGATGTACAGAGTGCTCGGCGGTGAGGCGAAGTTCACGAAGAACATCGTCGTCGGCGTGACGATGCCGTTTGAGGCGCACGAGGACGCGGAGGTCTGCCGGCGGCTCGCAAAATTCAAAAAGGAGTTGGGCATAGTCTGCGCCGTGCTGACCGCCGCGGTCGTGCCGTGCGTGTTTATCCGCAGCGTCAGCCTTTCTATGACGCTGTATCTCACGTGGGCGGACGTCTGCATCGTGATCCCGTATATACCGTACCTGCGCTGCAACCGCGACCTGAAGCGCATCAAGCGCAGCCGCGGCTGGGCGGCGGAGCGCGGCGACACGCGCACGGTTGATCTGAAAGCCATTCAGGAGCCGCACGGCGTATCGGCGTGGTGCTTTGTTCCGGCGATAGCGCTTGCGCTGCTGCCGCTGGTGTCTGAGCGCGTGATGTGGGCGATATACGCCGCCAATGCAGTCGGCGCGGCTGCGTGCCTTGCCTGCTTCCGCTGGGCGTTCCGCCGCCGCGCGGAGCTTGTGGACGCGGACACCGACCTCACCAATACCCTCACGCGCATTCGCCGCCGCAGCTGGGAGCGGATATGGCTGGCCGCGGCATACGGGCTTGCGCTCGTGAGCCTCGCGGTGTGGCTGTCGGACGGCAATCCGGTCCGGTCGCTGCTTGGAATTTTGCTCGCGTCGGCGATAGTTGTCATCGCGGTGCTGCGCATCGAGTTTAAAACGCGCGAACTGCAGGCGCGGCTCACCGAGAGCAGCGGCAGGGGCTGGTATGCCGACGAGGACGATAAGTGGCTCGGCGGCGTGGTGTATTACGACCCGCACGATACGCGCACGGTCGTCAACTGCCGCGTCGGCAGCAGTACGACCGTCAATCTCGCGCGCCCCAACGGCAGAGTCCTTGCGGGCATGGCCGCGCTGATCCTGCTGGCGATGCCGTTCACCGGCGCGCTGATAGACGCGGTGACGAACCGGCCGACATCGCTTGAACTCACGAATACGGAGCTTGTCGCTTATTGCGGGGACAAGAGCGCGTACCGCATAGAGCGGGCGGATATCGAGAGCGCGGAGCTTCTCGACGAGCTGCCGGAGCATCTTGTCCGCAGCGTCGGCACCGGCGCGGAGAATCTGCTGAAGGGCGATTTCAGCGCCGCAGAATACGGCAGGCTCAAGCTGTGCCTTGACCCGACCTGCCCGCCGTTTCTGCTCGTGGAATGTGCCGGCGGGGAGACATATCTCCTCGGTTCGCGCACCGAAGGCGAGACGGAGGTAATTTTTGGCGAAATCGGGGCTTGAAAACGGGAGGGATTATGATAATATATAATTCCGGAATCTATATTGTAAATATTATATAATAGGTAAGCGTTGATGAGTATTGAAAGCATAAGCTCAAGAAAGAATACATATATCGCCAACGTCCGGGCGCTCGCGTCCGACGGCGCATACCGGCGCGAACAGGGGCAGTTCCTGTGCGACGGGATAAAAACTCTGCGCGAGGCCGTCGCCTTCGGCGCGGAGATCGTCTCGGTTCTGTGGAAAGAACGGCCGACGGAGGTCGAGGGGCTTGCGGGAGCGAAGGAGTACGCCGCACCGGCGGAGCTGTTCGATTACGCGTCGCCGCTGAAGAACAGCCCAGGGCCGCTGTTCGCTGTCCGCATGCGCAGGATCGGCGCGGCTCGGCTGAAAAACGCCATCGTTCTCGAGGGCGTACAGGACCCCGGCAACGTTGGCACGGTCATCCGCACGGCGAACGCTTTCGGCGTGGACGCCGTGATACTCACCGGCGTGTGCGCCGATCTCTATAATCCCAAAACCGTGCGTGCCACGATGGGCGCGATATTCCGCCAGCGCGTGCTGGAGCTGCCGCTCGCGGAGCTGCGCGCGGCGCTGGATGAAAACGGCCTGCCGCTGTACGGCGCGGCGCTGAGCGAGACGGCGCGGGATTTCAGGGAGATACCGCTGGATAAGGCCGCGGTCGCGGTAGGCAGCGAGGGAAACGGCTTGAGCACGGAGCTGCTCGCAATCTGCGACGGGCAGCTGATAATCCCGATGCGGCCGGACAGCGAATCGCTGAACGCGGGCGTCGCGGCGTCGGTCATCATGTGGGAAATGAGCAGGGGCAGCCTGTAAGAAAACCGTAGGGGGCGGAGCTTGGAATGTCGGCAATAAAATATTGGCTTTGGCTTTCCGCGGCTGCCGTCAGCCCGAAGGCCAAGGCGGCTCTGATAGATAAATACAGTGACGCGGAGAAGGCGTTCTATGCTCCGGCTGGGGAGTTCGAGACGCTGACCGGCGTGTCGAAGAAGGAAGCCGAGACTCTTGAAAAGCGGGATATAAGCTGCGCGGATAGGATACTAGCCGCGTGCGCGCGGCAGGGGATACGGGCGGTGACGATGCAGGACGCGGACTATCCGCAGCGCCTGAAGAATATTTTCGCGCCGCCGGTCGTTATATATCTGAAGGGACGGCTGCACTCGCTGGACGATGAGGCGGCAATCGCCGTCATCGGGACGCGCAAGGCCAGCGCGTACGGTCTGAAAATGGGCAGAAAGCTCGCGTATGAGATAGTGCGGGGCGGCGGAGTCGTCGTGTCGCTGCTCACTAGCGGCGTGGATGCGGCGGCCGCCAGAGGCGCACTGCTTGCGGGAGGCCGCTGCGTCGGCGTGCTGGGTACGCCGCATGAGTGCGAGGCGGGAACGCTTGCCGCCGAGGTCGCCGCGCGGGGCGCGCTTATAAGCGAGTACCCGCCGGGAACCAAGCCGGAGAAGCATTTCTTCCGTGACCGCAACCGCATCGCCGCGGGGCTGTCAGTTGGCGTGACGGTGGTCGAGGCTCCGGAGCGCAGCGGCGCACGGCTATTCGCGGAGACGGCGATGGAGCAGGGGAGAGAGATCTTCGCGGTTCCGGGCAACGCGGACGCGCCGAACAGCGTCGGGACGATCGCGATGATAAAGGACGGGGCGAAGCCCGTCGTGTGCGGCTGGGATGTGCTGAGCGAGTTTGAATCGCGCTTCGGTGGAAAGCTGCACGAGCTGCCCGAATGTGAGCTGCCGGAAGAGGAGGAAGCACAGAATGCAGACGTTCCGGCAAAAAAATCTGTTGACAAGCCAAAAGACAGCGATTATATTGACTTGAAGAAACAGCTTGAGGGACTAAATGAGGATCAGCTGAAGATCATCGCTGCGATCGGGAAGTCCGCAAGCCATATTGACGATATCATAGCGAGCACGGGACTGAGCACGGCGAGAGTTCTCTCGCAGCTCACGGTTCTGGAGATCAAGGGCTATGTGCGCCGTGATCCCGGCCGCCGTGTGGCGCTTAATATAGCAAAGAAGTGAGGAAACGTAATGGCAAAAGCGAAGGATCTTGTCATAGTCGAATCTCCGGCTAAGGCAAAGACCATTGAAAAATATCTCGGGAGCGGTTATAAGGTAACGGCTTCGATGGGACATCTGCGCGATCTGCCGAAAAGCAAGATGGGCGTTGACATAGAGCACGGCTTCGAGCCGAAGTACATCCCCGTGAGGGATAAGAAAGAGCTTATCGACCAGCTGAAGAAGGATTCCAAGGCGGCAAAAACAGTCTATCTCGCGACCGACCCGGACCGCGAGGGCGAAGCCATATCGTGGCATCTTAAGGAGCTGCTTGACCTGGCGGACGAGAAGGCACGCCGCGTCACCTTCAATGAGATAACCAAAAAGGTCGTCACTGAGAGCATCCAGCACCCGCGCGATATCGATCAGGATCTGGTCGACGCACAGCAGGCGCGCCGCATACTCGACCGCATCGTCGGCTACGAGCTGTCGCCGCTGCTGTGGAAGAAGGTCAAGAGCGGCCTGTCCGCGGGGCGCGTGCAGTCTGTCGCAACGCGCATGGTCGTTGACCGCGAGGAGGAGATAAAGAGCTTCGTCAGCGAGGAATACTGGCTGCTCGACGCGCATCTCAGCCGCGGTGAGGGCGGCGGATTTTCCGCCAGATTCTATGGCCGCGACGGGAAAAAGCAGGAGCTTCACAGCGAGGACGAGGTCAACGCAATAATCGACCTGACGAAGGATGAGCCCTTCACCGTCGATTCCGTGAAGCGCGGCGAAAAGCAGCGCAGCCCAGCACCCCCGTTTATCACTTCGACCTTGCAGCAGGAGGCTTCGCGCCGCCTCGGCATGACCCCGCGCCGCACGATGTCCATAGCGCAGCAGCTCTATGAGGGCGTGGATATCACCGGCCGCGGCACTGTCGGCCTTATAACCTACATGAGAACCGACTCGCTCCGCCTTTCCGAAGAGGCGCTGGCAGCCGCGCGCGGTTTTATAATCAACCGCTACGGTGAGGCGTATTACCCCGGCAAGCCGCGCCATTTCAAGACCAAGGCCGGCGCGCAGGACGCGCACGAGGCCATACGGCCCACCGACGTGGAGCTCACGCCGGAGCTTGTGCGCAAGGATCTGACGCAGGAGCAGTACCGGCTCTACCGCCTTATCTGGGGGCGCTTTACGGCCTGCCAGATGGCGAACGCCGTGTATGATAATGTCGCCGTCGATGTTGTATCCGCCGGATGCAGCTTCCGCGCGACGTATTCCGAGATGAAATTCGCGGGTTACACCGCGGTATATGAGGAAGCGAAGGACGAGGAGAGCGCGGAGATATCCAATCCGCTCCCGTCGCTGAGTGAGGGCGAAGTCCTGACGCTTGAGAAGATGACTTCCGACCAGCAGTTCACGCAGCCGCCCGCGAGATATACCGAGGCTACGCTGATACGCGCGATGGAGGAGAAGGGCATAGGCCGCCCCTCGACCTACGCGCCGACGATATCCACGATAACCTCCCATGATTACGTTATCAAGGAAGGAAAGTACCTGCGTCCGACTCCGCTCGGCGAGGTCGTGACGGGGCTTATGAAGGAGCACTTCGCGGACATCGTCGATCTGAAGTTTACTAACCATATGGAGGCCGAGCTTGACGAGATCGAGAAGGGCAAGGCTGCGTGGCGCGACGTGCTGGCTGAGTTCTACGGCGATTTCAGCAAGGAGATGAGCGCTGCGGAGCAGGCCATGGACGGTGTGAAGCTCAAGGTGCCGGACGTCCTCAGCGACGAATACTGCGAGGTCTGCGGACGGCAGATGGTCGTGAAGAAGGGCAAGTTCGGATATTTCCTCGCCTGCCCGGGCTTCCCGGAGTGCACGTTCACAAAGCCGATCGTAATAGAAATGCCCGGCAAATGCCCGAAGTGTGGCGGCAAGATACTCAAGCGCACCTCGAAAAAGGGCTATGTGTTCTACGCCTGCGAGCGCGGCCCCGAGTGCGGATTTATCACATGGGACGTGCCGACGAAGGACTTCTGCCCGGCCTGCGGCAAGACGATATTCAAGCGCAGCGGCCGCGGCGCGCTCAAGCCCTTCTGCATAAACGAGGTCTGCCCGAACTTCGTGCCTGAGGACGAGCGCGGCTATAAGAGAAAGGCCGCCGCGAAGAGCGGGGAAGAGCCTGCCGGCGAAGCGGCGGAAGAGGAAAAGAAGCCTGCCGCAAAGAAGGCCGCGGCGAAAAAGTCCGCATCCAAAAAGACAACGGCCAAAAAGACAACGGCGAAGAAAACCGCCGCAAAAGCAAAGGATAAGGAATAATATTAATGGAAACAGTCACCGTTTTGGGCGCCGGACTTGCCGGAAGCGAGTGCGCATGGCAGCTTGCGAAGCGCGGAATAAAGGTCAGGCTCATCGAAATGAAGCCGGAGAAATATACCCCCGCGCATAAGGCCGCGGGCTTTGCGGAGCTTGTCTGCTCAAACTCCCTGCGGAGCGACGAGCTGAGCAACGCCGTCGGGCTTCTCAAGGCGGAGATGCGGAAGATGGGCTCGCTCATCATGGAGTCCGCGGACGCAAACCGCGTGGCCGCGGGCGGCGCGCTTGCCGTTGACCGCGAGGGCTTTTCGGAGTATATAACCCGCGCGCTCAAGGAGCATGAGAACGTTGAGCTCATCACCGCCGAGGCGAATAAGATACCCGAGGGCGAGGTCGTCATCGCAACAGGCCCCCTCAGCAGCGACGCGATAGCGGCAGAGATAGAAAAGCTCTGCCCGGACAGCGACCTGCACTTTTACGACGCTGTCGCCCCGATAGTCACGCTCGAGAGCGTCGATATGGATAACGCATTCTTCGCATCGCGCTATGATAAGGGCACAGCGGATTATGTAAACTGCCCGATGACGAAGGAGGAGTATCTCGCCTTCGTGACCGAGCTTGTCAGCGCTAAGGAGGCCGAGGTGTACGGCTTTGACGACGGCGGGGTCTTTGAGGGCTGCATGCCGGTCGAGGTCATGGCGCGCCGCGGGGTGGACACTCTGCGCTACGGGCCGCTGAAGCCGGTCGGACTTATCGACCCGCGCACAGGACATGAAAATTACGCGGTCGTCCAGCTGCGGCGGGACAATGCCGACGGCACGATATATAACATGGTCGGCTTTCAGACTCACCTCACATGGGGCGAGCAGAAGCGCGTGTTCTCGATGATACCGGCGCTGAAGAACGCGGAGTTCGTGCGCTACGGAGTCATGCACCGCAACACATATCTTAATAGCCCCAAGCTCCTTGACCGCTATTACCGGCTGAGAAGCGACCCGCGCATCAGCTTCGCCGGTCAAATGACCGGCGTTGAGGGCTATGTCGAGTCCGCGGCCTCCGGTATGCTCGTCGGCATCGAGACGGCCGCGCGCGTGCTCGGCATGGAGCCTGTGGACTTCCCGCAGGAGACCGCGATAGGTGCGCTGGGGCTGTACATCTCCGGCGGCAGTGTCGGCGATTTCCAGCCGATGAACATAAATTTCGGTATAATAAGCCCCCTGGGCTACAGGGTCAAGGGTAAGAGAAACAAAAACGCCGCGATATCCGAGCGTGCGCTCGGCGTTATCGACGGCCTTATGGCAAAGGAGGTTTTCCACTGTGAGGATAATCGTTGACGCAATGGGCGGCGATAACGCGCCGGAGGAAATAGTAAAGGGCGCTGTGCGCGCGAAGAGAGAACTTGGCGTGGACGTCACCCTCGTCGGCATCGAGGATAAGGTCAGAGCCTGCCTCAAGGCCGAGGGCTGCGCCGACGGCGAGGTAGAGGTCGTCAACGCCAGCGAGATAGTCACTATGGAGGACGACCCCAGCACCGCCACCCGCCGCAAGAAAGATTCATCCATGGCCGTCGCGCTCACGATGCTCAAGGACGGCAAGGGCGACGCAGTAGTCTCCGCGGGCAGCACCGGCGCGCTCCTCACCGGAGCGACGCTGACCGTCAAGCGCATCCGCGGCATCCGCCGCGCGGCGATGGCGCCAGTTCTTCCGAGCGGGGAGCACGGTGTCATGCTCATCGACTGCGGCGCGAACGTCGAGTGCACGGCGGAATATCTGCTTCAGTTTGCGTATATGGGCAGCTTCTATGCCAAGAAACTCATGGGCTGCGAGAACCCGCGCGTCGGCCTGCTGAACGTCGGTACCGAGGACACCAAGGGCGGCGAGCTTCAGCATCAGGCTTTCGCACTGCTGAAGGAGGCGCACGAAGATGGGCGCATCAATTTCGTCGGCAACGTCGAGGGCACGGGCGTTTTCGCCGGTGCGGCGGACGTTGTAGTAACTGACGGCTTTACCGGCAACGTCCTTCTCAAGAGCACCGAGGGCGTTATCAAATATATGATGAAGCAGCTCAAGGGCGTATTCTATAAGAACACTGCCAATAAGCTCGCAGCGGCGGTGCTGAAAAAGGATCTCGGCGTCATGAAGAAATCCATGGACGTCAACGAGGTCGGCGGCACGGCGATGATCGGCATCAGCAAGCCCGTCATCAAGGCGCACGGCTCCTCCAACGCCGCATGCATCTTCTCTGCGATGCGTCAGGCGCAGAGCTTTGCCGAGTCCGGCATAATCTCCGACATAGAGGCAAACATCGAATACATGAAGCTCAGAACCGAGGCAAAGGCGGAATGAACGAAATAACTGGTCTGGAAGAAAAAATCGGCTATCAGTTTAAAAACAAGCAGCTTCTCAAAACGGCGCTGACCCACAGCTCCTATGCCAACGAGCGCCATTCTCCCGCCTGCCAGAGCTATGAGCGGCTGGAGTTCCTGGGCGACTCGATACTCGGCATCGTGACGGCGGATTTCCTGTATCACCATGAGCCGGAGCTGCCGGAGGGGCGCATGACACGGCTGCGCGCGGAGCTCGTCTGCGAGACGAGCCTGCACAAGGTCGCGCTGGAACTCGGCATCAGCGAATATATGCGCCTTGGCCGCGGCGAGGAGCACACCGGCGGACGGCAGCGCCCGTCGATACTTGCGGATATGGTCGAGGCGATCATCGCCGCCATGTATATCGACAGCGGCATGGATCAGGCGCGCGAGTTTATAATGACCCGCGTTCTCAAGGACGCAAAGATCGACGACAACCACCGCACGGCGGATTACAAGACCGAGCTTCAGGAGCTTGTGCAGCGCCGCAGCAATCAGCATATCAGCTATGAGCTTATCGGCGAGAGCGGCCCCGACCACTGCAAGACCTTTACGTTTCAGGTCTGCGTCAACGGGCTTCCCGTCGGCGAGGGCAGCGGCAGAACGAAGAAGGAAGCCGAGCAGCAGGCCGCCGGCAGAGCGCTGGAGGCGATGAGAGAGTGAGCGCGAGAGAAAGCATCATCCCCGTTTTCGTGCCGCACCTCGGCTGCCCGAACGACTGCGTGTTCTGCAACCAGCGCCGCATATCCGGCGCGCAGGAGCCTGCAGGGGTCGAAAATGTGAAAAACGCGATAGAGTCAGCAGCCGCCTTGCCCCGCAACGGGGCGAAGCGGCAACTGGCGTTTTATGGGGGCAGCTTCACGGCCATCCCATCCTGCCAGCAGGAGGCGCTGCTGGGCGCGGCGAAGGAATATCTTGACCGCGGCGAGATAGACGCGATACGGCTTTCCACGCGGCCTGACGCAATAGACGGCGCGGTGCTGGCACGGCTGAAGAGATACGGCGTGGAGACGATAGAGCTTGGCGCGCAGTCGCTGTGCGACGAGATACTGCTGCTGTCTGGCCGCGGACACACGGCGGAGGATGTCGTCAGCGCGTCGAAGCAGATAAAGGCCGCGGGCTTCCGGCTGATACTCCAGATGATGACCGGACTCCCCGGCGACAGCGTGGAGCGCACGGTGGACACGGCGAAGAAGATAATCGCCCTGCATCCGGACGGCGTGCGCATATACCCGACCGTAATAGTGCGCGATACGGCGCTTTACGATCTGTGGCAGGCGGGGGAGTATAAGGAGCACACGGTGGCCGACGCGGTGGAATACTGCGCGGCGATCGTACCGCTTTTCGAAGCGGCGGGGATACCGATAATCCGTCTCGGCCTGAACCCGACGGACGAGCTGTCCGGCGGCGCGGCAGCGGGCGGCGCGTATCATCCGGCGCTGGGCGAGCTCGTGAAGAGCCGTCTTATGCTCGATAAAATGCGTGCGGTGCTGAACGGCGTCCCTGCGGGGAGCAGGGTCACGCTCGGCGTGAATAAAAGCCGCGTTTCGCAGGCAGTCGGCCAGCATCGGGGAAACGTCTCCCGCCTGACGGCTGAATTCGGCCTCAAAGAGCTGAAAATACGCGGGATAGACGCGGAAAATGATGAAATTTCCATAGTTTCCATTGAAAAAACCTGAGATATATAATATAATAACTTGTTAAGTTTTAAAATCAGAGGTTATTCATTTGTACTTAAAAGCACTGGAGATACAGGGATTCAAATCCTTTGCCGATAAAACGCGGCTTACATTTGAAAAAGATATAACCGCCATTGTCGGGCCGAACGGCTCCGGCAAGTCGAACATATCCGACGCCATACTCTGGGTCATGGGCGAGCAGCGGACAAAGGCTCTGCGCGGCGCGAAGATGGAGGATGTCATCTTCGGCGGTACGGAGAAGCGCAGCCCGCTGGGTTTTGCGCAGGTGTCGCTGATAATCGACAACTCTGCCCACATCTTCGACTATGACAGTAGCGAGATAATGCTGACCCGCCGCTATTACCGCAGCGGCGACAGCGAGTATTACATAAACCGTGAGTCGGTCAGGCTCAAGGATATAAACAACCTCCTCATGGATACCGGCCTTGGCCGCGACGGCTATTCGATCATCGGCCAGGGGCGCATCGCGGAGATCGTCTCCACCAAGAGTACCGACCGGCGCGAGGTATTCGAAGAGGCGGCGGGCATATCCCGTTTCCGCTGCCGCAAGGAGGAGGCGGAGCGCAAGCTCGAAAAAACGGAGGAAAATCTCCTCCGCGTGAACGACAAGATAGAAGAGCTTGAAATTCAGGTCGGGCCGCTGAAAAAGCAGGCCGAGACCGCAAAAAAATATTTGAAGCTGCGCGATGAGCTGCGCGTGCAGGAGATATCCGTCTGGATGGAGACGCTGGACAAGCTGCGCTCCCAGGCGGACAATATCAAGACCGAGTACGAGCAGTCCAAGACCGAGCTGGAGCAGGCGCGGGCGGAGCTTCAGGCGCTGTATTCCTCGTCCGAGAGCATAACGGAGCGTATGCACCAGAAGGACGTCGAGACGGAGCACGCGCGCGAGCGCCTGTCCGCCGCCGAGGCCATGGCCTCCGAGTGTGAGGCGAACGCCGCGGTGCTGCGCGCCAACGTCCAGAGCAGCAAGGAGAGCATGCAGCGCATGCTCGACGATATCGCGGATCAGGAGAACCGCGTCAGCGAGATACGCGGCCGCATTGACGAGGGGCAGAAGCGCATTGACGAAATAAACTCTGCTCTCCGCGAGCTTGAGCAGAAAACCGCACAGAATAACAACGTGCTTGACGGCTGCCGCATGAAGCTGCAGAGCCGTGAGCAGGTAGTGAACCAGCTTTCCGAGCGCTCGACGAAGCTCAATATCGACGCGCGCAGCATGGATTCACGTATAAATATGCTCTCCGAGATGGAGAAGGACTATGACGGCTACTCGCGCGCGGTCAAGACGATAATGCGTGAGACGCAGCGCGGCAACCTGCGCGGGGTTCACGGCCCCGCCGCAAATCTTGTCCGCACGGACGATGAGTGCGCCCTCGCAATAGAGACGGCGCTGGGCGCCGCGGCGCAGAATATAGTCGTCGACACCCAAAACGACGGCCGCAGCGCGATAGAGCTTTTGAAGCGCATGGACGCCGGACGGGCGACATTCCTGCCCGTTGATACCATCCGCGGCAGCGTGATGCGCGACGCGCCGGTCAACGACCCGGGCTTCGTCGGCATCGCAAGCGAGCTCGCGGAGTTTGACAGCAAGTATGAGCAGATATTCCTGAACCTGCTGGGCAGGACCGTCGTGGCGGAATCTCTCGCCGCCGCGGTGCGAATGTCGAAGGCGAGCGGGAACCGCCTGCGCATTGTTACGCTGGACGGACAGCTGATAAACGCCGGCGGCTCGATGACCGGCGGCAGCAGCGCCAAGGGCAGCGGCATAATCTCCCGCGCGAACGAGCTTGAAAAGCTGAAGAAGCAGCGTACCGGCCTCGCCGAAAAAGTGAAGTCCTGCGATGCGGAGCTTGAACGGGCAAAGTCCAATCTTGCCGCCGTCCGCTATCAGCTGGATATGGCGCTGGAGGATCAGGCGGAGCTGCGCAGCGGCGTCTCCTCGAACGAGGCGGAGAAGCGGGCGACCGAGAATTCGGTGCACCAGCTCTCGCTTCTGCTCGACAGCCTGACCGGAGACAGCGAAGCGCGGCGGAACGCCGTCGCGGCGCACGAGCGGCAGATAGAGCAGTTCGAGCAGCGGCTTGAAGAGAAAAACGCGAGACTCGCGGAGATAAACGCCGATATCCGCGCGATAAAGGACGAGATAGCGAAGATAAGCGCAAGTAAGATCGAGCTTGAGGGGAAGCGCACCCGCGCCGAGAAGGACGCACAGCAGCGCAGCAGCGACATCATCGATTTTGAGCGCCGCACCGCGAAGATAGAGCAGCGCAAGCTCGCCGCCGAGATGGAGGAGAAGCAGCTGCTGGACAAGCTCTGGGATAACTACGAGCTGAGCCACAGTGCAGCGAACGCCGTGCGCCAGCCGGTGGAGAATCTTCAGAAGGCGACCAGGGCGATAAACGAGCTGCGCCGCGAGATAAACTCTCTCGGCAACCCGAACTTGGGCGCGATAGACGAGTATGAGCGCGTCAACACCCGCTACGAGTTCCTGACCGGTCAGAGGGACGACGTCGACAAGGCCAAGAGCGAATTGCTTGGCATAATAAACGATATCACCTCCGAGATGAAGGACGTATTCCTGACGCACTTCCGCCAGATAGACGAGTGCTTCCGGCAGACGTTTCTGGAGCTGTTCGGCGGCGGCAAGGCGGCGCTGGTGCTTGAGGACGAGAACAACGTCCTTGAGTGCGGCATAGAGATAAAGGTTCAGCCGCCCGGCAAGGCGCTGTCAAATATCAGCTTGCTCTCCGGCGGCGAGATGGCCTTCGTCGCGATCGCGCTGTATTTTGCGATCTTAAAGGTGCGCCCGACTCCATTCTGCGTCATGGACGAAATCGAGGCTGCGCTCGATGAGGCGAACGTCACGCGATACGCCGAGTACATGCGCCGTATGTCCGACAAGACGCAGTTCCTTGTCATCACGCACCGCCGCGGCACCATGGAGGAGGCCGATATGCTCTACGGCGTGACAATGCAGGAAAAGGGCGTGTCTACCGTGATAGAGCTTGACCTTGAAAATGCGCAGAAAACGATAGAGGAGTAAACACATGGGATTTTTCGATAAAATATTCGGCGGCCTGACCAAGACCCGCCTCAATCTTGAGGATCTTGAGGAGATATTCCAGAGCTACAAGCCCGATAATGATGACTTCTATGACGAGCTTGAAGAGCTGCTCGTGATGTCCGACGTCGGCGCGGCGACCGCGGCGACGGTCGTACAGGGGCTCAAGAAGATGACATGGGAGCGCCGCTTCCGCTATGGCGACGAGGCGCGCGAGGGGCTTATCGAGATACTGACAAAGCTTCTGAACGTCGGCGACACGGCACTGAAGCTCGACACCAAGCCCTCGGTCATCCTTATGGTAGGCGTCAACGGCGTCGGCAAGACGACGACCATCGGCAAGCTCGCCGCTCAACTCAAGGCGGAGGGCAAAAAAGTCCTGCTCTGCGCGGGCGACACCTTCCGCGCTGCCGCGGCCGAGCAGCTCGGCATCTGGGCGGAGCGCTCCGGGGTGGACATCGTCCGCCACGAGGAGGGCAGCGACCCCGCCGCCGTCGTGTATGACGGCATCTGCGCTGCCAAGGCCAGAAACAGCGACGTTATAATCATCGACACCGCCGGCCGCCTGCACAACAAGGCCAATCTCATGAACGAGCTGAGCAAGATACGCCGCATAATAGACCGCGAACTGCCGGAGGCGGACGTCGAAACGCTGATGGTGCTCGACGCGACCACCGGCCAGAACGGACTTCTGCAGGCCAAGCAGTTTCTTGAAAGCTCCCGCCTCACCGGCATCGTCCTCACAAAGCTTGACGGCACGGCCAAGGGCGGCATAGTGTTTGCCATCACGAGCGAGCTGAACATTCCGGTCAAGTACGTCGGCGTGGGCGAGGGGATAGACGACCTCATCCCGTTCGACGCAAAGACCTTCGCGGAGGCGCTGTTCAAATGAAGATAATCCTTGCGAGCAATAATAAAAACAAGATGCGAGAGTTCCGCGAGCTTCTCGCCGGAACGGACGCGGAGCCGATCAGCCAGCGCGACGCGGGCTGCGACTTCGAGGTCGACGAAACCGGAACGACCTTTGAGGAGAACGCCTTTCTGAAGGCGGACGCGGTATTGAAAGCTACCGGCTGCATCGTCGTCGCGGACGATTCCGGTCTGGTGGTCGATGCGCTCAACGGCGAGCCGGGGATATACTCCGCGCGCTACGGCTTCGGCCACGACGCGAGCGACGCGGAGAGAAACAGATATCTGCTCGGCAAGCTCGGCGACGAGAAAAACCGCCGTGCGCGCTTTGTCTGCTGTGTGTGCTGCTGCCTGCCGGACGGCAATACGATAACTGCGCGAGGCGAATGCGAGGGCGAGATACTCGACGCGCCGCGCGGCAGCAACGGCTTCGGCTACGATCCGCTCTTCCGCCCGCTGGGCTACGATGTCAGCATGGCGGAGCTGAGCGCCGACGAGAAAAACGCGATATCTCACCGCGGCAAGGCGATGAGAGAATTTATAGAGAAGTTTAAGAGGTATTATAATGGCATTGACAAGTAAGCAGCGCGCCCAGCTCCGCGGCCTTGCGGCAGCGGAGGACACGATAATTCAGGTCGGCAAGGGCGGCATAAACGACAATCTGGTTGCATCTGTAAGCGCAGCTCTCGCGGCGCGCGAGCTCGTGAAGGGCAAGGTGCTGGAAAACTCCATGCTCACCGCCCGCGAAGCCTGCGACGCGCTCTCCGTGGCCTGCAAGGCCGAGCAGGTGCAGGTGATAGGCACAAAATTCGTGCTGTATAAGCGCAACGAAAAAGAACCGAAAATAGTTCTGGTCAAAGACAAAAAGAAAGCCAAGTAATCACAATAAGGACAGGAAAATGAGAATTGTCGTGTACGGCGGCAGCTTCAACCCCCCGCATCTTGGGCATGTTGAAGCCGCCAGAACCGTCAGCGCAGAGCTTGCGCCGGATAAATTTCTGATAATACCGACGAACGTATCGCCGCATAAGATGCTCGCCGAGGGCAGCCCCGAGCCGCGGGCGCGGCTCGAGATGTGCCGCCTTGCCTTTGCCGGTATCCCCGGCGCGGAGATATCGGATATGGAGCTGCAGCGCGAGGGAAAGAGCTACACCGCGCAGACCGTGGAGGAGCTGCGGCGCAGCTACCCTGATGACGAGCTGTTCCTCGTCATGGGGACGGATATGCTCCTTAGCTTTGAGTCATGGTACCGCTTTGAGTACCTGCTTGAAAACTGCACCCTCGCGGTGCTCGCGCGCGATGAGGACGAGGACGTTCAGCTCATCCGCCAGCGCGATGTGCTAGCGGAGAAGTACGGCGCGAAGGTTGTGATCCTGAAACACGACCCCGTCGCCGCAAGCTCCAGCGATATCCGCGAGAGGCTGCGCTTCGGCATCGGCTCGGAGCTGCTGCCGGACAGCGTGTATTCCGAGATAATCCGCCGCCATTATTATGACGCGCGGCCGGAGCTGAGCTGGCTGCGGGCAAAGGTGATGCCGTATCTCACCGAGAAGCGCGTAGCGCATGTCCTTGGCTGCGAGAACGAGGCCGTCAGTCTCGCAAACCGCTGGGGCGAGGATCCTGAGCGCGCCGCGGTGGCCGGAATACTGCATGATATCACGAAGAAGCTCAGCGCCGAAGAACAGTTGAAATTGTGCGAAAAGTATGGTATCATCAACGATGCCGCCGAGGTCGCAAACCCGAAGCTGCTGCATGCCAAGACAGGCGCGGCCTTCGCGAGGGAGCTGTTCGGCATCGAGGACGATATATACGGCGCGATCCGTTGGCACACCACCGGCAAGCCGGACATGACGCTTCTGGAGAAGATAATATATCTTGCCGACTTCGTGGAGCCGACGCGGGATTTCCCAGGCGTTGAAGAGCTGCGCGAGCTGTGCTTTGAGGATATAGACGCGGCCATGGCCAAGGGGCTGGAGATGAGCCTTGAGTTCATCCGCTCCGGCGGCGCGGAGCCGTATAAGGACAGCGTTGAGGCCTGCGAATGGTACGCCGCGCTGGTTGATTGATTTTAATTAGGAGGCAAAACAAATATGCTTACTTCCGCTGAAATAGCCGCCATTGCCGCAAAGGCTCTGGACGATAAAAAGGCAAGAGACATCAAGGTTCTGAAAACCGATAAGCAGACCGTGCTGGCCGATTACTTCGTCATCTGCAACGGCACCTCGTCCACGCATATCAAGGCGCTGGTCGACGAGGTGGACAAGCAGCTCTCCGAGGCGGGTGAGCCGCCCATACGCCGCGAGGGTCTGCGCTCCGATATATGGGTGCTGATGGACTTCGGCTGCGTCATCGTCCATGTGTTCACCGACGAGGCCAGAAAGTTCTATAATCTTGAGCGCCTCTGGAGTGACGCGGAGGAGGTCGATCCCTCATCCCTTCCGCGCCCCTGATTACAGGGGCTTCCGGAAACAGATTCTATAAATTAAAGAGGGATTGATCAAAATGAAATACGATTTTACAGCGATAGAAAAGAAATGGCAGGCAAGATGGGAAGAGACCAAGCCCTATGCCGCCGTCACCGGCAGCGATAAGCCCAAGTTCTACGGCCTTATCGAGTTCCCGTACCCCTCCGGTCAGGGACTGCATGTCGGCCATCCGCGCCCCTTCACCGCGATGGACATCGTCACGCGCAAAAAGCGCATGGAGGGCTATAATGTCCTGTTCCCGATCGGCTTTGACGCTTTCGGCCTGCCGACAGAGAACTACGCCATTAAGAACCATATCCACCCCGCGATAGTCACCAAGGACAATATCGCAAACTTCACCAGCCAGCTCAAAATGCTGGGCTACGGCTTCGACTGGGATCGCGCCGTCGATACCACAGACCCGAAGTATTATAAGTGGACGCAGTGGATATTCCTCCAGATGTTCAAAAACGGCCTTGCCTACAAGACCACCATGCCCGTCAACTGGTGTACCAGCTGCAAGTGCGTGCTTGCAAACGAAGAGGTCGTTGACGGCGTGTGCGAGCGCTGCGGTGCTCCGGTCATCCGCAAGGAGAAGAGCCAGTGGATGCTGAAGATCACCGCCTACGCCCAGCGCCTGCTCGACGATCTGGATGACGTAGATTATATCGAGCGTGTCAAGATCCAGCAGCGTAACTGGATCGGCCGCTCCACCGGCGCGGAGATAACCTTCAAGACCAACATCGGCGACGAAGTCACCGTTTACACCACCCGTGCCGACACCCTGTTCGGTACGACATATATGGTCATCTCGCCCGAGCACCCGCTGCTCAAGCAGTGGCAGCCGCATATCGCCAACTGGAGCGACGTTGAGGCCTATCAGGCCGAGGCCGCCCGCAAGTCCGATTTTGAGCGCGGCGAGCTGAACAAGGACAAGACCGGCGTCCGGCTCGACGGCATCGAGGCCATAAACCCCGTAACTCACAAGAATCTGCCGATCTTCGTCTCCGACTACGTCCTCATGGGCTACGGCACCGGTATCGTCATGGGCGTTCCGGGGCACGACCAGCGCGACTGGGAGTTTGCCACCAAGTTCGGCCTGCCGATAATCGAGGTCGTCTCCGGCGGCGACGTGACCAAGGAAGCCTTCGTCGCAAAGGACGACAGCGCCATCATGGTCAATTCCGGTTTCCTCAACGGCATGACCGTTAAAGAGGCCATCCCCGCGATGAAGAAATACGTTGTGGAGCAGGGCTTCGGCAAGGAGAAGGTCAATTATAAGCTGCGCGACTGGGTATTCTCCCGTCAGCGCTACTGGGGCGAGCCGATCCCCCTCGTCAACTGCCCGAAGTGCGGCTGGGTCCCCGTTCCGGAGGAGCAGCTGCCCGTCGTGCTGCCGCAGGTCGAGAGCTATGAGCCGACTGACGACGGCGAAAGCCCCCTCTCCAAGATGACCGACTGGGTCAACACCACCTGCCCATGCTGCGGCGGCCCCGCCATGCGCGAGACTGACACCATGCCCCAGTGGGCCGGCTCCAGCTGGTATTTCCTGCGCTACATGGATCCGCACAACGACAAGGAGCTTGCGAGCAAGGAAGCTCTTGAATACTGGTCTCCGGTCGACTGGTACAACGGCGGCATGGAGCACACCACGCTGCACCTGCTATACAGCCGCTTCTGGCATAAGTTCCTGTACGACATCGGCGTCGTGCCCACCAAGGAGCCGTATGCCAAGCGCACCAGCCACGGCATGATCCTCGGCGAGGGCGGCGAGAAGATGTCCAAATCCCGCGGCAACGTCGTCAACCCGAACGACATCGTCGCGCAGTACGGCGCGGACACCATGCGCCTGCACATCATGTTTATCGGCGACTTCGAGAAGGCCGTCACCTGGTCGAACGACGCCGTCAAAGGCTCCAAGCGCTTCCTTGACCGCTGCTGGAACCTCATGGATATCGCGGCCGACGACGAGAAAGTCTCCGCCAAGAACGAGTCCATCATCCACAAGACCATCAAGAAGGTCACTGAGGATATCGACAGCCTCAAGATGAATACCGCTATCGCCGCGCTCATGACCATGGTCAACGAGTTCTACTCCAACGGCCTGACCAAGGGCGACCTTGAGCAGCTTCTGCTCATGCTCAGCCCCTTTGCGCCGCACATGGTGGAGGAGATGTGGGAGCTGACCGGCTACGCCGCAAAGACCGGCAAAATGGCCATGCAGATGCCCTGGCCGAAGTACGACGAGGCCAAGACACATGACGCCACCCGCCAGATGGCCGTGCAGGTCAACGGCAAGCTCCGCAGCACCATCACCGTCGCCGCCGACGCGGATGACGAGCACGTCATCGCAACAGCTTGTGCCGACGAGAAGATAAAGCGCCAGATGGAGGGTATGCAGCTTGTAAAGACCATCGTTGTCAAGAACAAGCTTGTCAATCTCATCCTCAAGCCCGCAAAGTAATTATTGACAACGGGACTTTAAGCAGGTATAATAGTAACGTTGAAAAGCCAATTCATTGGCCCTTGAGGTGCCGCATGGCACTTTTGGAGGGAGGGAAATAAATGTCTGAAATATATGTCAAGGAGAACGAGTCTCTGGACAATGCTCTTAAGAGATTCAAGCGCAGCTGCGCTAAGTCCGGCGTTCTGGCCGACCTGCGCAAGAAGGAGTACTACCAGAGCCCCAGCGTCAAGCGCCGCAAGAAATCCGAGGCCGCTCGCAAGAACAAGAATAAGCGCTACTATTGATCAATAAAAACGCAGCATCTTTTGATGCTGCGTTTTTATATGCCCGCTCCGTATTTTTCTGCCAAAATGCAGTGCTGCAGCCCTGCGCCTGATTGACTTTTTGCACAAAAGTTGTTAAAATAAACACTAAGCAGAACTTTATTTTACATAAGGAAGTGGTTTTATGAATCTGACTCCTGAGCAGCAGGCTCTGCTCAACGGCGAAAAAGGCGAGATGATGGCCAAGGTCATGAAGACCCTCGTCATGTATGGAGACACTTTTGGTGCGGAGCGCATGGTTCCCGTCACCAGCGAGTATGGCCATACAGTCATTTCATACGGTCTGGCCGCGCTCAAGCCTGTTTATGACCTGTTTGACCGGCTCATCGACGCGGGGCTGACCAACGGCCAGAAGTTTACCGCGGATCCGCGCCCGCTGGATAAGAATGTGCCGACAAGCTTTCTTGAGGACATCGTGTTCAAGAAAATAATGTACACCCAGCAGGATCGCTTTGAGGAGCAGCTCCGCAAGCTCGGCATTACGGATGAGGACGCCTATTCCTGCACCTGCTATGTTGATCAGATGGGGAACAAGCCCAAGAAGGGCGACGTGCTCAGCTGGGCGGAAAGCTCCGCCGTCGTGTACGCAAACTCTGTCCTCGGCGCGCGCTGCAACCGCAACTCCGGCATGATCGAGCTGATGGGCTCCATCGCGGGCTTCGTGCCTGAATTCGGCCTGCTGACCGACGAGGGGCGCAAGGCCACATGGATAATCGATGTCAGGTGTGAGCATAAGCCCGAGGCGCAGCTGCTCGGCTCCGCGATCGGCATGAAGGTCATGGAGGAAGTGCCGTATGTCAGAGGTCTCGACAAGTGGCTCGGCACGGAGCTTGACGACGAGGCATGTACATATCTGAAGGACTTCGGCGCGGCGACGGCCTCCAACGGCGCGGTCGGCCTGTTCCATATCGAGAACCTGACTCCGGAAGCGAAGGAGCAGGGCGTAGCGCTCATCAAGGAGGGCGCGCAGGTGTACGTCATTGACGACGCCGAGCTTCAGCGCGTGCAGGATAACTATCCGGTCATCTGGAAGGACAAGAACGCGAAGCCGGAGCTGTGTTTTGTCGGCTGCCCGCATATGACGCTCAAGCAGATGGAGGACTGGGCGGACGCGATAGGCGAGAAGCTCAAGGCCAACGGCATGGACAAGATAAGCGTCCCGACCGTGTTTACCGCGTCTCCTGCGGTCATAAAGGAGCTGAACAAGGGCGTCTACGCATCGAAGCTCGCAAGCTACGGCGTGATCGTCAGCTATATCTGCCCGCTGATGTACATGAATAACCCGCTGTGCAAGAAGAAAGCCGTCATCACTTCGTCCAACAAGCTGCGCACATATACGAGCGCGCGGTTTTATAAGGAGAACGAGATACTTGACATCATTACGGCCAAGGAGGAGAAGAAATGAAGCAGTTCAAAGGACGGGTCATAGTTCCCGGAACATGTACGGCGGAGGCTCTGGTGAGCCACGGCGGCTTTAACACCTTGGCAAGCTACCAGATGGCGATGATGTTCGGCGATAAAAAGGTCAAGTGCGGCGACCAGAATAATCCGGATCTGTATAAGCAGTCCATGCTGGGCAAGGCGCTCTGCCTGCCGCAGACGATAGGCTCAACGACCGGCGGCATGGTGCTGTATACCGTGTGCTCGCGGCATCTTCAGCCTGCGTGCATGCTCTTTAGCATGCCGATAGATTCTCTTGCTGCATCCGGCGCGATACTCGCAGACGTCTGGACGGATGCGAAGATGCCAGTCGTCGACCAGCTCGGCGACGAATTCCTCGAATACGTCAAGACCGGCATGACCGTCACCGTCAAGGACGACGGCGTCGTTGAAGTGGAATAAAATGCTGCATCCCCCGTGACGTTTGCGTCATGGGGGATGTTTGTAATCCGTGGACTCGAATCCCCTACGGGGACTAGGCGGCTGACGCCGCCGTCGCCGGAGCGCGGCCGAGTCGAACGACTACCAATACCAAAATCAGTCGATTTTGAGAATAAATAAAAAACCAAATCGAAGCCCAACGAAGTGGGTTCGATTTGGAAAAGGAAGAAGGAGCTAACATAGTGCAGTTTTCGCCGCAAGGCGGAAACGGAACAGTGTTTGCTCCTTCTGACGTGGTGCCGGTGACCGGACTCGAACCGGTACGTTGTTGCCAACGAGGGATTTTAAGTCCCTTGTGTCTACCATTCCACCACACCGGCGCATTGAACTTTTTTATATAATTTACCACCATATCGGCAAATAGTCAAGGATTTACTATGGCGGTGCTTTGGCGTGGCTGCAGGCGGCACAAATTTTTGGCAACGACATGAACTATAATCATTTTACCTCAAATTCAGCCGCCAGATAATGAGGAGCGCCATCTGCTGCTCTCATTTCCAAGACCACGCGGTAAAGACCGGGAGTCAGGCGAGTTCCGTAGTTGGCGTACTTCTGCACAATACTGCCATCCAAGCCGGAGCCTTCCTCTCCGCCGAGCGCAAATTCGATCGTGGTAGAAGAAAAGTTATCCTGCACGTAGTTCAGCCGGTGCCACTGACCACCAATATTGTATTCAAGGTATTCAAAGGTGTTCGGCGCTTCGCCGTCTTGGACGAAGCGATACACATCCTCGGAATCCGCGGTCACTTTCCATCTGATTGTATATCCTGTGAAAGGCGAAAAAGAAGGCTTTTCAATCGTCAGCTCAAAGCCGTCGACCTGATTGACCGGATATGTTACCGCGATGTCGCTGAAACTGGGATATTCGGCGGTAGCCTTCAATGTAAGCCATACACTGCCGGCGCAGACCAATATAACGGCGATCAAAATGATAAAACTTCGGAACTTCTTCATAAATGTCTCCCTATTGCGAATAATCCTGTACCTGATTTTATCAGAAGCAAGCCATTTGCGCAATCAAATTTTAGAAGCAGTGACGCCGCAAGTTCAACTCTATTTCATATAATACTCCTCAACGCTGACGGAGGCGATGGTGGACAGCAGGAGGAGCGCGGGGGGCGTTTCGCTGAGCGTCAGGGCGGCGTAATATGTATCATAGTGAAGCACGTAGTCGCCGCCGCAGGTGACGAAGAGAATTATCGAAACGGCGAGCAGCGCGCAGCTTATGCGCAGGGAATTTATAAATATGAACCACGCGGCAGAGTGCATCCGGAGCATCCTGCTGATTATTTTTTTCATATGCAGCACCTCAAGACAATCTTACGCGATGCGGGCGCGCGTTTCAAGCTGTATATTTTGCCAGCACTCCGCCGCGTAGGCGGCCGGGACTTCATAGAGACGGTCCGAGGCGCGGGCTTCAGGCTGGTTTCATGAAAAAAGTCCTGCGTGTATAGCACGCAGGACTCAGCCTGTAGACAAAGCTGTCGGCGATGTATAGAATTGCATGGGGAGAGTGCAGAGAGGGGACGGGAGTCCCCTTTCTGTGTTCAATACATCCTTATTCAGGAGTGTTTTTGAATACTCCTGAATAAGTTTTCAAGGCGTCGAACTTTGTCGACGCCTTGAGTCCTGCGTGTATAGCACGCAGGACTTTTATGATCTTATGCGCCGAGCATCCCCATGATATCGTCCATCGAGAAGTTCGACTTGTAATACGAAAGCTCGCCCGCGATGAGTTCGTCGAGGACGCGCATTCCAAGCAGCTCGACGGGCGCCTTGTCGTCGGTGAGGATATTGCTGCCGCCGGTGTACTCGGTGAGGCGCTGCGCCACGGTGGCCATCATCTCGGCATAGCGCGCATTCGTGAGCTTCGCGCGGCTCTCGTCAAAGGTCTGCTCCAGCGTGTCGGCATTGGTGCAGAAAACCTCAGTGTTAGTGTTGCCCGCGACGTCGGCGATATACGTGCGCTTGAAGACGCTCGCCATCGTGTCGCACAGATACTCGTTGAGAGAGCCGTTTTCGCGAGAGGTCATGTTCAGGTTCACGACCATGACGCCCTCGGGCTTGAGATGCCGCGATACCTCGGAGAAGAATTCAACGCTGGAGAGCTGAAAGGGAATGGTGATATCCTGATATGCGTCGACCATTATCACGTCGAACAGCTCGTCCGACGCGCTGAGGAAAGCCCGCCCGTCCGCAACGGCGACTTCGACGCTGTCCGGCAGGGAGAAATATTCATGCGCGATGTCGGCAATCTTGCCGTCTATCTCCGCGCCCTTGACCGAGATGCCAGGGAAATACCGCGTGCAGTAGCTGGCGAAGGTGCCGGAACCCATACCGAGGATCATCACGCTGCGGCCGCTGCTGTCGGAGCCGTCAAGCCCCGCCATGCACGGAGCGGCGAGCGCATAGTCGTAGTACATGCCGGTAAGCTCAGCGTCCTTGGGCTGCACAGACTGCACGCCGAACAGGACGTTCGTTGCTAGAACGGTCTGGTGCGCGTCGTCCTTGACCTGAAGGTAGTTGTATATCGACTCGTCCTCGAGCGCCAGATCCTTCTCCCAGAACGCGAAGCTGTAACCCGGAACGCCGAAGCCGAGCGCGCAGATCAGTATGACGGCGATGCAGCCGGCGACGGTCTTTTTGCGCTCGAATATGAAGTACGCAATGCCGATGGCGGCCAGCACGCCGGAGAAGATCAGGAACGTGGCCGCAGTGCCGACGGCGGGAATGGTGACAAAGGTCGGAACAAAGGTTCCGATGATGCTGCCGATGGTGTTGAGCGCGTTGAGCTGCCCGACGGTCTTGCCGGTATCGTCCAGATTATCGACCGTGAACTTCGTCAGCGACGGGGTAACGGTGCCGAGCAGGACGCAGGGGAAGGCGAATATGAGCAGGCATGCCGCGAACGCCGCCCAGACGAGGAAATTCTTCGTGATGAACGTCGCAAGCAGGAACGATATACCGGCTATCATCCAGCGCCCGACAAATGGGATGAGAGCTATCCATATCGCGGCGGTACAGCCGGTCAGGCGATTTGCTCTTGTCCGCCATGCTGCCGCCCCACACGTTGCCGACGGCCATGGCGATCATTATAACGCCGATTATGACCGTCCACACGATCTGGGACGAGCTGAAATAGGGAGCCATAAGCCTGCTGGCTCCAAGCTCGACCGCCATCACGGACATACCGGCGAAAAACTCCGTCAGATACAGAAACCATTTGGTATTTATCAGCTTGTTGTTCATTCAGACCCGCCTTGCTGCATGAGAATTTATCATGCAAAAGTGTAACATCATTCTGAAGTATTGTCAATTGACCCGACATGCTATGTTTATCAAATCTTAATGATAATTAAGGCGTATCTTCAGGTTGCGGAGCCTGTCGTTTGTTGACGGGGCGGCGGGGGATATGCTATAATTCTGGCACCGAGGGAGGCAAGGCCGTTGCGATTTTTAAAACGACACAAAGAGCTGCTCTGGTTCGGACTGTTTGCCGTTGTGAGCGCCGCATATTTTTCGCTGCAATTTCTGGGACTGCGGCATCACCTTATTCATACGCCGGTTGACGATGTTATTCCGTTCGTACCGGCGTTTATTATTCCGTACGTCCTGTGGTACTTTTACGTTCCCGGCATGATGCTGTTCATGTGCTTCAAGGACAGGGAAGTGTTCATGCGTCAGGTGGCGACGCTGTTTACGGGCGCGTTCATATGCATCGCGGTTTTCGCACTGTACCCGACGAGGATCGATTTCCGGCCTGACGCGTCGGGGGACGGGCTGCTGCTCGCTCTGTGCAGGCTGATCTATGCAAACGATCAGCCGTATAACGTCCTGCCGAGCCTGCACTGCTATGAGGCGACGGCGATACATCTCGCAAGCTTCGGCGGCGCGGCGGGGCGCAGATACAAGGGACTGAGGGCGGCGTCCGCGGTCATTGCGGTGCTTATCTGCCTGTCTACCCTGTTTGTGAAGCAGCATTCGGTGCTCGATCTGGTATCCGGATGTCTGCTGGCGGGGCTTGTGTACGCTGCCGTCGTGTATTTAAAAAATAGAAAGATGAGAGGAATAGAATAAATGCCGGTAAAGGGAATGAATCTGCTGCTGATAAAGCCGTTTAATTTCGTGCACATCTGCCTGCTGGCAGTTGGAGTAGGCGCAATATATCTGATATGGTACAAGCTGCGCGGCAAACCGGAAAAGACGCGCGAGCGCTTTCTTATCGGCCTGTGCATTGCAAATATTGTGCTATACATTGCCTATAAGGCGTTCCTGTCGGTCGATGCGGAGTTTGTGCAGGTGTCCGGACTTGAAAAATTCAACTGGTTCAATGAGCTGCCGCTCCAGCTCTGCAACATCAATCTGTTCCTTATCCCGATAGGGATACTCACAAGGAGACGCGGAATCCTCGGCTTTGCGTTCTTCATCGCGCCGCTCGGCGCGGCCATGGCGCTCACGTTTCCAGAGATCGCGTTCAATGGCTATTCGCTGCTGCTGCCGCGTATGCTGCGCTTTTACCTTACGCACCTGCTGCTCATTGTATGCGGCATCAGCCTGACGACGCTTGGCTTTTACCGGCCGGAGTACCGAGATTTCCCTGGAATTATCGCCGCTTTTATAGTTCTCTCGCTGGGGGCGCACCTCGTCAATACCATCCTGCGAAATACGGTATGCCCGCAGGCGGATTATTTCTTCACCTACGGCGCGGATATCAGCGTCCTGAATATGCTGTGGAGCGTCATTCCGATACCGTATGTGTACCTGTTGCCTGCGCTGGCTGTGCTGCTGGCGTACATGGGGGCGATAACCCTCGGCTTCAACACCGTTGACCGCCTGAGGGATGACTCTGCTGTCACCGCGGAGCAGTAAATTTCATACGCGAATCAGACCGGCAGGTGAGATCTCACCTGCCGCTTTTTTGAAATACTTCAAATTTTGACTTGACATCGATATGTGATTAACATAGTATTATATAGGTAATTAAAACGAAGAGCGGGGGTGGGGGTATCAATCTTCAACATTTGGTCTATTTCTCGGAACTTGCAAGAACTCTTCACTATACTGAAGCGGCGAGAAAGCTGTATATCTCTCAGCCCAGCCTGAGCTATGCCATATCCTCACTGGAGAAGGAGCTTGGCTGCACGCTGTTTGTAAAAGGCTCGCATAATCTGAAGCTGAGCAAGGAGGGCGCGATATTTTACAAGTATGTCGTCAAGGCGCTGGAGCAGCTTGACGCGGGCAGAGAGGCCGTTGATGATGTGATAAGGTCGAGCAGTCAGGTGGTCTCGCTCGCATTCATTTATACCCTCGGCACGACGATCATACCGAGCCTTACCTCGTCCTTCAAGGAGGAGACGGGGAACAGGAACCTCATCTTCAAGCTTATACACGGGAACACGACAAATGTTCTCGCCGCGCTCAAGAGCAAGAACATCGATCTCGCGTTCTGCTCATATGTTGAGGACGAGCCGGATGTCGAGTTCATCCCGTACATCGATCAGGAGCTGGTGCTGATATGCCCGCAGGATCACCCGCTGGCGGCGTACAGAGAGGTAGATCTCGCGGAAGCGGCAAAGTATCCGATGGTGCACTTCATCGAGGAGTGCTCGATGCGCAAGTTTATAAACTCCATGTTCTGCAGCGTCGGCGACCCGCCTCCCATAGCCTGCGAGGTGGAGAACGACATGACGGTGGCGAGCATGGTCAACAACGGCATGGGCTTTGCGGTGGTGCCGTATGAGCACTTCCTGCGCAGCTACAATGTCAGGATCATTCCGATAAAGAACCCGCAGTACAAGCTGTACATATATCTGGCGTACCTCAAGGATTATGAGCTGCCGCAGGTGGCGCGCGCGTTCAGGGACTGGGCGCTCAAGAAGTCAAAGCTTGATCTTGAGAAGCTGCCGCCGCAGGTGATATGCGCAGATAGAAAAAATTGATAAAAAAATAGAATAATTTAATAATTAACAAATAACTGTGCACTTTCGCCAAAAAAATCACAGGTTTTTGGCGAAAGTGTTTTGCGTTATTTAGTTTGTGTATAAACTCATCAAAAATCTTGATTAGACAGCGGCTGAGATGGCTGTTAAAATAATAATATCAGGTATAAGACATCTCTTGATACCAAAGGAGGAAAGAAATATGGAATATCCGTCTATTTTCTCGCCGCTGACTGTGAAGAGCATGACCGTGAAGAACCGCATCGCGATGCTCCCCATGGGCAGCAACATGGGCGGGGAGTTCGGCAATATCACCGACGACCACATCCGCTACTATGAGCAGCGCGCCAAGGGCGGCACGGGGCTTATAATCGTTGAAAACGCATGTGTGTACAAGCAGGGACTGAACGGCACGACGCAGATCCGCATCGACAAGGATCGCTACATCCCCGGCTTTAGCCGTCTCGTCGAGCGCATCCATTCCTACGGCGCATGTGCCTCCCTTCAGATAAACCACGCCGGCGCGGGCGCCATCCCCGAGCGCACCGGCATGGAGAGCCTGAGCGCTTCCTGCGAGCCCAACAAGGCCGGCGGTCCCATCCCTCGGCCGATGACCAAGGACGAGATCATGCACGCCGTCAAATGCTTCGGCGACGCGGCGGCACGCGCGGTCGCGGCAGGCTTTGACGCCGTGGAAGTCCACTGCGGACATTCCTATCTCATAAGCCAGTTCACATCCCCGATATACAACAAGCGCGATGATGAATTCGGCGGCAGCATCGAGAACCGCGCCCGCATGGGACGGCTCGTGCTTCAGGAGGTTCGCAGACGTGTCGGGAAAAACTTCCCCGTAGGCATCCGCATCACCTCGGACGATATGGTCGCCGGCGGCAACACCTTCAAGGATACACTGGAGATACTCAAATACTGGGACGAGTACGTTGACGTCTACAACGTCTCCCTCGCGCTCAACTGCACCATACAGTATCAGCTCGACCTCATGCACTTTGAGGACGGCTGGCGCACCGGATATGCGAAGAAGGTGAAAGAGACCTTCGGAAAGCCCGTCATCGCAATGGGCAACATCCGAACTCCGGAGCTTGCCGAGAAGCTGATACACGATGGCGTGACCGATTTCATCGGCATGGGCAGAGGCCTTATCGCGGAGCCGCAATGGGTCAACAAGGTGGCGAGCGGCCGCGAGGACTGCCTGAGAAAGTGCATCTCCTGCAACATCGGCTGCATCGGCAACCGCCTTGCCAACAACGTCGGCATCCACTGCACGATAAACCCCGACCTCATCCACAATGACGAGTACAAGGAGAAGAAGGTCTCCAGACCGACGAACGTCGTCGTAGTCGGCGGCGGCACGGCCGGACTCGAAGCGGCCTGCACCGCGGCGGAAGTCGGCTGCACGAGCTTCCTGCTCGAAAAGAGCGCCGAACTCGGCGGTCTTGCGAGAAAGATCAGCACTTTCCCCGAAAAGAGCCGCATCCGCCAGTTCGTTGATTACCAGACGCACCGCGCGGCGGGGCTGCACAATCTCTTTGTGTTCACCGAGGCTGACTGCAGCGTCGAAGCGGTCAAGAAGCTGCATCCGGACGTCGTCATCAACGCCACCGGCTCTGCGCCGCTGCTGCCCCCGATAAAGGGACTCAAGGAGCGGGTCGATGCGGAGAACGGCAAGGTGCTCACCGCGCTCTACATCATTACGCACATGGACGAGTTCACCGCCATGGATCTGACCGGAAAGAACGTGACCGTAGTCGGCGGCGGCCTTGTCGGCGTTGACGTCGCGGAGTTCTTCGCAAGGAGAAACGCGAAGGTGACGATGGTCGAGATGGCAGACGAGATAGGCCGCGAGCTTGACCCGATCAACCGCTGTGCGTTCAATGAGCTTGCCGAGCAGAAGAACATCCGCCTGCTGACCGGAACCAAGCTGCTTGAGGTCAAGGACGGCAGCTTCATCGTCGATACCGGCGCCGAGACGCAGGAGCTCGACTTCGACTACGGCATGGTCTGCATGGGCATGGCGCCTGTCAGAACTCTGGACGAGCCGCTGCGCGAGTACTGCCTAGAAAACGGCATCGAATACGCGAACATCGGCGACAGCAAGAAGACCAGAAAGATAATCAACGGCGTTCAGGAAGGCCGAAACGTCCTGAAGATACTGGAAAAGATGGAGATTCTCCACTGAAAAAAATAAAGGAGGAAAAAATTATGCCGGATATCAACGGTAAGACACTGCTTGTGGGGCTGCTCGCAACCCCCATCCGCCACAGCAACTCGCCCAGAATGCAGAGCGAGGCATTCGCAATGACTGGGGTAAACTGCGTACAGCTCGCCTTCGAGGTCGGCAACGAGCAGCTCGAGGATGCCGTGAAGGGGCTTCGCGCCCTCGGCGCGGTGGGCTTCAACGTGTCGATGCCCAATAAGCGCATGGTCACTCAGTACCTCGACGAGCTTTCCACCGCCGCCGCGCTCAGCGGCTCGGTCAACACCGTCGTCAACGACAACGGCAGGCTCATAGGCCACAATACGGACGGCTATGGCTTCTGGGAATCGCTCCGCAGAAACAACATAGAGTTCGTCAGCAAGAAGGCAACTCTCGTAGGCCCCGGCGGCGTCGGCGCTGCGATATGCGTGCAGGGCGCGCTCGACGGCCTCGGCGAGATAGCCATCTTCACGCGGGTCGGCAAGTCCGAAAAGACTGCGAAGGAGCTTGTCGAAAAGATAAACGCGAACACCTCCTGCAAGGCCGCAATGTACATGATCGAGGATGAGGCCGTGCTGCGGGAGCAGATCGCGGACAGCGACCTGTACATCAACGCCACCGGCGTCGGCATGGGCAGCCGCGCGGGCGAGAGCGTCATCACCGACGGCAGCATGTTCCGTCCGGAGCTTACCGTATGCGACGTCATATACGCTCCGCTCAAGACCAGACTTCTCGAGATAGCCGAGGAGCGTGGCTGCCGCACCATCAATGGTCTGGATATGATGCTCTGCCAGGGGGCAAAGGGCTTTGAGCTCTGGACCGGAAAGACCTTCCCGATGGAAGAAATACGCGCAATGTTCTTTTGATATAAAATAAGGGAGGATAAGCAAGGTATGAAAGGGAAAAACAAGTATTTGCCGGTGTGCGCGGCAATGTACGCAAACTATGCGGCACACGGATTCGGACTCATAATACTCACTCAGACAGCGGCGTGGCTGATGGAGAAGTTCAACACCGACATGGTGGGCGTATCCTATCTCGTCAGCGTCATGGCAATAGGCAAGATCGTAATTCTAGCAGTCTCCGGCGTCCTCTCCGATAAGTTCGGACGCAAGCCCTTCGTGTTTCTGGGCATAGCATCGTACATAGTGTTCTTCCTCGGCATTTACTTTGCGAAGAGCTATTCGATAGCGGTGTTTTTTGCGCTGTTTGCAGGCGCGGGCAACTCCTTCCTTGACACCGGCAGCATGCCGGCGTGGATCGAGGCATACCCCAAGGCCGGCGGCACCGTCACCATTCTCCAGAAGGCCGCCGTCTCCGTCGGTCAGCTTCTGCTGCCCGTCTGCCTTGCGTTCTTCATCAGCCGTAATATGTCCACCTCCAACCTCTACCTCGTCGCCACTGCGATCCTTGTCATTGCCGGCATAGTCATCGCAAGAGCACCGTTCCCCCCGCTCACCAAGGCTCCCGAAAAAGGCTCCGTCCCCGTGGACGAGGACGGCAACGCCCGATTCAACTCCAAGCCCAAGCTCTGGCTTGAGGGCGCCTGCCTCATCGCCATCGGCTTCACCTCTACCGCAAGCTTCACTCTTTTCTCCAACTGGGTCAAGATCTTCGGCCAAGAGATCATCGGCATGAGCGAGACCTCCGCGGCCTACTGCATCAGCATGTACAGCACCACTTCCATCATCGGCGTCGTCGTGACCTCCATCGCGATAAAGAAGTTCATCAAGCCCTGCCGCCTGCTCGTCGTGTACCCGCTGCTCTCCGTCGTTGCTCTGCTGCTGCTCGCGTTTGCGCCGAGCGCAGCGGTCTGCCGCATAGCCTCCATCGTCATCGGCTGGACTGCCGCCGGCGGTGTGCTCCAGATGGCCGTTGCGGTCATGGCCGACCTCTTCCCTATGGGCAAGGGAAAGGTCACAAGCGTTGTCTACATGCTCTGCTCCATCTGCATGCTCGTTATACCTACCGTTGCAGGCTGGGTATATAAGGCGTCCGGCTCCACCAGCGTTATGCTGCTCAATGCCGGAATCACCCTCCTCGGCGCGCTCCTCGGCGTTGTCGTAAACGTCCGCTACAACATGCTCACCAAGGGTGTAGCAACTGCCTGAGCGCATAAATAAAACTATAAAGGGGCCTTAGTATGCAAAACAATTTTGTCGCCATGATAATCGTCGCATTATACATGGTCATCCTGCTGGCCATCTCCTGGTATTCGACGAAATACCTTCAGAAAAAGGACAGCGCCAGCTTCCTCTTCGCAAAAAAAGCAATGAGCTGGCCTCTCGTCGCAATGATCGTGTCCGGCTGCGCGATCGGCGGCTCCGCGACTCTTGGAGTCGCGGAGAAGGCCTACACCCACGGCATATCCGCAGCCTGGTGGACAATGGCGTGGGCCTTCGCCGCCGTGTTCTACGGCGCGGTGCTCGCCCGCCGCGTCAACCGCTCCCGCTATGAGACGGTCAACCAGATGTACGGCGCCGTCTACGGGGACAAGTTCCTGACCGTGTCGGTCATCGTGCAGATACTCAACATGTTCGTCGTAAATGCGCTTCAGGTCTACGCGGGCGGCGCGATACTCTCTTCGCTGCTTCCGGAGTACTTCAACCTGAGCACCGGTATCATCGTCTCCGCGGGCGTGTTCATGGTCATCACCTTCATCGGCGGACTATGGGCGGCGGCGCTGTCGAATATCGTGAATGTCGCGGTCATCTATGTCGGCATCCTCTTCGGCGGCATACATGCGCTGAGCAGTGTCGGCGGCGTTGACGGACTCACCGCCTCGCTCCCGAGCGACGTTCCATGGTTCGGCCTCAACGGCTTCAGCCTGCTGATAGTTGTGGGCTGGTTCGTGACCATGTTCGTAAACGCAATGCCGCATACGGCCGTCACGCAGGCGGCGGTCGCGGCGAAGGATCCCAAGAACGCGAAGACCGGCATAATCGCCGCAGGCCTGATAATGATACCGCCAGGAATCTTCTCGGCGATATTCGGCATAGCCGCGGCAAAGATGTACCCTGAGCTTGCAAGCGCGTCTCTGGCACTGCCGATGGTCGCGACTTCCTTCTCTCCGCTCATCGCGGGGCTTATCCTATCCGGACTCTGGGCGGCGGACGTTTCCACCGCGACGACCTTCATCATGGGCGGCAGCTCCATGATAATCAAGGACATCATCGTCAAGTTCTTCAAGAAAGACATGAGCGAGGAGAAGCAGCTTGTGCTCTCCAAGATCATGATAGTGCTCATCTCCGTGTTCGGCTGCCTCGCGGCCCTGCAGATAAAGAGCATTCTTGACGTGCTGAATACGGCGATCGGCTTCTTCGCTCCCTTAGCCGTCATCCTGATCGTGACCTACCTCTGCCCGCGCTTCGCAAAGAAATCCACCTGCTGGTGGGTGTTCGTGCCGAGCTGCATCATTTATCTTGTATCGACCTTCCTCGTGAAGAGCCTTGCCATCGGCGGCCAGCCCGTGTTCACGACCGTTATCGTCGCGCTGATCGGCCTTGTCATCTCAAACATAGTTGACAAGCGCAGCGCCGACTGCGACAATCTCTATAAAAAAGAATCTGCTGAAAACTGAGAAAGGAGACAAAGAATGAAAACATTGAAGGTTCGCGGCGTTACCCTCGGAGAGGGCAGAGAGAAGATAATCTGCTCTATCATGGATCCCAAGATAGAAGACGCGCTGGAGACGATGGAGCTTGTGAAGAAGTCCCGTGTCGATGCGATAGAGTACAGAGGCGACTGGAGCGAGGACGTCCATGATCCCGCCAAGATGCAGGACAACGTCCGCCGCATCCGTGAGCGCCTCGGCGAGTTCCCGATACTCTTCACCTTCCGCTCCGTAAATGAGGGCGGCCACCTTGACCTCCCCGCGGAGGAGTACATCACCCTGACCAAGGCCATGATAGACTCCGGCTGCCTTGACCTCGTCGACATCGAGTACTGGATCGGCGATGAGCGCGTGAAGGAGCTTATCGACTACGCAAGAGCCAAGAACGTCTACTCCGTGTATACTTACCATAACTTCAAGGACACCCCGTCTGTTGAGTGGATATGCAATTACATCGCGCATGGCCGCGAGCTGGGCGCAGATATCCAGAAGTGCGCGACGATGGCGACCAGCAAGAAGGATCTTCTCAGGCTGCTCACCGCGACGGAGATGATGACCAGCGGCGAGGACGACGGACTTGTTCTCACCATGGCGATGGGCGGGGACGGCATGCTGAGCCGCCTGACGGGCGAGATCTTCGGCTCCTGCCTCACCTTCTGCAGCCTCAAGGCCGCAAGCGCACCCGGTCAGGTCGATTGCGACAGCGCGTACACCATCATGCAGACCCTGCACGAGTGCATCGCAAAGAAAGCTGAATAATATCGGAATGAAAAAGCGAGCGGATGTTCCGCTCGCTTTTATATTGTGATCATATGCGCTTCCACTTTGCGCCGTGGGGGATATCGGTGACTTCGATGCCCTGTGCATTCAGCGCGTCGCGGATGCGGTCGGCCTCGGCATAGTTCTTGGCCTTCTTCGCGTCCTGACGTGCCATGATCTGCGCTTCGACCTCAGCGTCAGCCTCACCGGATTCGGAGATGACGGTGAACTGCCCCGCGACCGCGGCCTGCTTCTTCAGCTCCTCGCGCTTCGCGTCGCCCTTCTTGATGAGGTCAAGCCCAAGTACACGGTCAAAGTCCGCAAGCATATAGAGCTTGGTCGCGTCGTTAGTCTTGTACTTCAGCACGTCGTACAGCGAAGTGACGGCGAGAGAGGTGTTCAGGTCATTGTCGAGCGCGGCGGTGAACTTCGCGCGGAGCGCGGTCATCGCTTCCTCGTCAAGCTCACCGTCGTCGGGCTTGAGCGCTGCGACCTTGGCGACGAGCTTGTTGTAGGTGACCTGAGCGTTGTCAAGGTTCTCCCATGTGAACACGAGAGACTTGCGGTAATGGCTCTGGAGGCAGAACAGACGGTAGGCCAGCGGGTCATAGCCCTTCTGCTCAAGCAGAGATACGGTCAGGAACTCGCCCTTGGATTTCGACATCTTGCCGCTGCTGGTGTTGAGATGCAGCACATGCATCCAGTAGTTGCACCACTTGTGGCCGAGGTAGGCTTCAGACTGCGCGATCTCATTGGTGTGGTGCGGGAAGGCGTTGTCGATGCCGCCGCAGTGGATGTCCAGATCCTCGCCGAGGTGCTTCATCGAGATGCCGGAGCACTCGATGTGCCAGCCGGGGTAGCCGACGCCCCACGGGGAATCCCACTTGAGCGCCTGATCCTCGAACTTCGACTTCGTAAACCACAGGACGAAGTCGTTCTTGTTGCGCTTGTTGCTGTCCTCCTCGACGCCCTCGCGCACGCCGACCGCGAGGTCTTCCTCGTTGAAGTCGTTGAAAACATAATATTTCTCGAGCTTGGAGGTGTCAAAATACACGTTGCCGCCGGCAAAATAGGCGTAGCCGGTGTCCATGAGCTTGGAGATTATCTTGATGTACTCGTCGATGCAGTTCGTCGCAGGCTCGACGACGTCCGGCGTCTTGATGTTGAGTTTGGCGCAGTCGGAGAAGAACGCGTCGGTATAGAATTTCGCGATCTCCATGACGGACTTGTGCTCGCGCTTTGCGCCCTTGAGCATCTTGTCCTCGCCTTCGTCGGCGTCCGAGGTCAGGTGGCCGACGTCGGTAATGTTCATAACGCGCTTGACGTTATAGCCGAGGTAGCGCAGGTACTTCTCGAGAATGTCCTCCATGATGTAGGAGCGGAGATTGCCGATATGCGCGAAATGATACACGGTAGGGCCACAGGTATACATCTTCACTATATCGGGATGATTCGGCACGAACTCCTCGCGCTGTCTGGTTGCAGAATTATAAAGCTTCATATGTCCTCCCAAAACATGTCAAGAATGAGCTTTGAAAACGTCGCGGTTTGCGACAAAGTATTCCACGCCGGAATAGACGGTTGTGACGATGATGAGAATATAGCACACAAGGTTGACCACGGGGTACTGCTGGCCGAACACCAGTATCGCGCCGAGGCCGACCATCGTGCAGCCGGTTTTTATCTTGCCGGAGCGCGCGGCGGCGATGACGCGGCTCTGCTCCACGGCGATGAGCCGCAGACCGGACACCGCAAACTCGCGGAACAGCACTATCGCGACTGCCCAGCCGGGCATCTGGCCGTTCTCAATGAAGAAGCACATCGCCGACAGCACCAGCATTTTATCAGCCAGCGGGTCAACGAACTTGCCGAAGTTTGACACCTGATTGTAGTGCCGTGCGATGTAGCCGTCGGCCACGTCGGACAGGCAGGCAATTATGTAAACCGCAAGCGCCCAGTACTTCAGCCCCGTGTAGGCAAGCACCAGAAAAACGGGTATCAGGACAATGCGGAATATAGTTATCTTGTTTGCGGTAGTATTCATGCTCACACCTCTTTTTATATCTCGTCGCCGATAAGCATGCCGTCGTCCGCGCCGCTTATCAGAACATCTGTCATCTCGCCTTCGGGGCAGCGGCCGGTGAAGTACACCAGCCCGTCGATATCGGGGGAGTCGGCGTAGCTGCGGCCGATGCAGCGCTGAAGCTCTTCGTCATAGCCGACGCAGAGCACGCGGATTGTTTTGCCGACGAAGCTCTGACAGAAATCGTCCATTATCGGAGCTTGGAGCTGCATAATGAGATCGGCGCGGCGGCGAGCCTCGTCCTCGTCCACATGCTCCATCTTTGCTGCCGGAGTGCCCTCCTCGGGCGAGAAGGGGAACACGCCGACGCGCTCTATGCGCGCCTCGCGCAGGAATTCGCACAGCTCCTCGAATTCCGCCTCGCCCTCGCCGGGCAGACCCGCGATAAGGCTTGTACGCAGGACAAGGCCGGGGATGCGCTCGCGCAGAGTTTTGAACAGCTCTCGTATCTCGTCGCCGGTCCCACGGCGGTTCATACGCTTGAGAATGGCGTTGTTGATGTGCTGTATCGGAATGTCGAGATACTTGACGACCTTGTCGTTCGAGGCCAGCTCGTCGATAAGCTCGTCGTCAAACTGGTCGGGGTACAGGTAGTGCAGCCGTATCCACTCGACGCCGTCTATCTTCGCAAGCTCGCGGCACAGGCGGGCAAGACTGCGCTTGCCGTAGATATCCGTGCCGTAGCGGGTGATGTCCTGCGCGATGACGATAAGCTCCTTGACCCCGTGCTGCGCAAGCTCCGTCGCCTCGTCGATGATGTTCTCGATAGGGCGTGAGCGGTAGCGCCCGCGGATATAAGGTATAGCGCAGAAGGCGCAGAAATTGTTGCAGCCCTCGGCAATGCGCAGATATGCCCAGCCCGGGCCGGTCGAGACGACGCGGGGAATCTCATCCACGGCGGCACTGTTGCTGCCGAACAGACTGAACTCGCGCCCCTCGCAGACGGCGTTAGCCGCCGCGACGATATCGCCGAAGCTGCCAACGCCTAGCACGGCGTCGATCTCCGGAAGCTCGCTCTGTATCGAGTCCTTGTACCGCTCGGCGAGACAGCCTGTCACGATAAGGCCGCCGAGCTTTCCGGCCTTTTTCAGCTCGGCCATTTCGAGAATGTTGTCTATGGCCTCGGTTTTTGCGGCGTCGATGAAGCCGCAGGTGTTGACTATTGCGAGATCAGCGCCATCGGGGTCGGGGACAAGCTCGTAGCCCGCCTCGCTCATAAGGTACAGCATCTGCTCGCTGTTGACAAGATTCTTGGCGCAGCCAAGAGAGATCATTGCGAATGTACTCATCAGAAATCCTCGTATTGCTTACTGTATTGTTCAACCGCCGTGCGGATATCGTCCCAGGAGTAACCGCGGCGGTAGAGCGCCGCGCTCACCTTGCGCACCGCCGCAAGATCAAACGGATCGGGCAGGTGCTGCCGCAGGTAGCGCTCAAGCGCACTGTCGTTCTCCGGCATCTCGGCCAGAGCATCCTCCCACAGCTCGCGGCTTATTCCGCGGCGGCTGAGCTCCATGCGGATGCGGCTGACGCCTAGATTCTTCGCTGCATAATGCCGCACGATAGCGGCGGCGTAGGTCTCATCGTTTATAAAGCCGTGCTCGGCCAGCCAGTCGGCACAGTAGGCGGCGGTGTCCGCGTCCTCGCCCTTCTGAACCAGCTTGTCGCGCAGCTCCTTGCGGGAGTACATGCGTCGCGACACCATGCCGAGCGCACGGTCGCGCGCGAGGGCGCGGGCGGAATCGCGGCGCAGCGCCTCGGCGGCCGCGTCGTCAAGCTCCGCACCGTTATAGAGCCGGTGCTCTGTCACAACGCCCAGAGTTGTTTTTATCTCCTCCGCCTCGTCCAGCGTAACTATCAGCCGGTCGGACGAGGTCTGCCTGATGGCGGTGACGACCATGACCGTATCAGCCCTCGTCGAAGTCCGACGCGGTTATATCGACGGCGCGGCCGGAGACCTGCGCGGCCTTGCGCGCCTGCGGGCTCATGAGCTTGAAGGAGTTTGCGCGGATCTCCTGCTCGATCTTGTCGCAGACCTCAGGATTATTGCGCAGATATTCCTTCACGGCGTCGCGGCCCTGCACGCGCTGACCGTCGACGGTGAACCACGCGCCGGCCTTGTCGATTATCTCAAGCTTGACGCCGAGGTCGACTATCTCACCGATTTTCGAGATGCCCTCGCCGTACATGATGTCGAACTCCGCCTCGCGGAACGGGGGAGCGACCTTGTTCTTGACGACCTTTGCGCGGGTGCGGTTGCCGATCATCTCGGTGCCGTTTTTCAGCGTCTCTATGCGGCGCACGTCGATACGGACGGAGGCGTAGTACTTCAGCGCCAGACCGCCGGGGGTGGTCTCGGGGTTGCCGTACATGACGCCGATCTTCTGACGCAGCTGGTTTATGAAGATAACGGTGCAGTTATTTTTGCTTATCGCACCGGCCAGACGGCGCATGGCCTGAGACATCAGTCTCGCCAGCGCGCCGACGACAGTGTCGCCGACCTCGCCCTCAAGCTCAACGCGGGGGATGAGCGCGGCGACGGAGTCGATGACCAGCACGTCGATAGCGCCGGAGCGTACGAGGGACTCGGCAATGTCGAGCGCCTGCTCGCCGGTGTCCGGCTGGGAGATGAGGAGACTGTCTATATCGACGCCGAGGGCGCGGGCGTAAGCAGGCTCGAGCGCGTGCTCAACGTCGATGTACGCCGCTTCGCCGCCGTTTTTCTGCGCGGAAGCGACGACGTGGAGCGCAAGGGTAGTCTTACCGGAAGCCTCGGGGCCGTATATCTCGACGATACGTCCGCGGGGGACGCCGCCGATGCCGAGGGCGAGGTCGAGAGAGAGCGAACCGGTTGACAGAGACTCAACGTTAACCGGAATATCGTCGCCCAGACGCATGATGGTGCCTTTGCCGTAATCCTTTTCGATTCTGGCAATAGCGGTTTCAAGAGCTTTTTTCTTATCGGTCGTGGGCGCGGCGACGACCGGAACGGATTTTTTCTTTTCAGCCATGTGTAGCTCTCCTTTATATATAATAGTAGATTTTCTCGCAGTTGAATTATATCTTCAGAATAAATCTGAAAACGATGTACAGTGCAAGCCCGCAGCAGGATAGCAGTAATCCGACTCTGACGGTGGATGCGCGGGCCTTTTTAAGCTGAATGCCAGCAATAACGATCCCCGCGAGCGAGGACAGCGGCGGCACGACCTGCACCGCGAAGATGAGCCAGATATATTGCCACGTGTTTTCCGCGACGCCGAACACACCTCTGTGCATCAGAACCGGTATAACGGGCAGCAGTACGTTTATTATCCCGTGGATGAGCGCAAATTTCGGCTTTCTTTCCATGGGCGCTTACATTTTGCCTATCACGACGCGCTCAATGTTCAGCGTGTCGAGTCTGGAGCCGACGGCGCGGAAGCCGGCGGAGCTCAGCATATCCTTGACCGTCGCGGCCTGCCCCTCGCCGACCTCGAACAGCAGAAATCCGCCGGGGCGGAGCAGGCTCTTCCAATACTTGATTATCGCCTTATAGAAGCGGTACCCGTCCTCGCCGCCGTCGAGCGCCCATATCGGCTCATAGTCGCGCACGGAGGAGTCAAGCGTCATTATCTCGGTGCTTGCAATGTACGGGGGATTGGAGACGATCATGTCAAACTGGCCGATGCTCATCGGAGGAGAGGAGGTAGCGTCCGCCTGAATGCAGATGGCGCGGGAGCCGAGACGGTTCGACGCGAAGTTCTCGCGCGCGATCTCGAGGGCGTTGGCGCTGATATCGACGGCGACGAGTTTCGTTGCCGGCAGCTCGTGACCGAGCGCACAGGCGATGCAGCCGCTGCCGCAGCAGAGGTCAAGTATTCTCGCGTCCATCTTGCGGCCGAGCAGCAGCTCTTTGCCAGTGGTCACGAGCAGCTCCGTGTCCATGCGGGGGATGAGCACGTCGGGCGTGACCTTCATCGGCAGCCCGTAAAACTCCCAAGCTCCCGTAATGTACGCGACCGGCTCACCGGCGAGGCGGCGGCGCGTCAGCTCCTGAACCTCCGCGTCGATGGCGGCGGTGGTGTACAGATTGATGTCGCGCAGCAGCTCCGCGACGGACTTTCCGGCGGCGGTGGCCACCAGCAGCCGCGCTTCAAGGGTGTAGCCCTCGATGCCGCTTGCGCGCAGGGCGTTGCGCGTTTCAAGATAAATGTCGTTGTAAGTTTTCATCCGGCGATCCTCAATTCTGATTTACCAGGCGTCGCTGCCTTTTTCTTCGGGGATGACAAGCTCCATCGCGCGAATCGCGCACTCTATCATGCTGTCGTCCGGCTCGTTCGTGGTCATATGCTGGAGCCATTTGCCCGGCGCGGAGAGCGCGGCGGACAGCCAGTTGTCATGCCGGCCGCACCAGCGGTTTATCTCGTAGCTTATGCCGACGACCAGCGGCAGGAGCAGCAGGTGGCAGCCCATGCGCGCAAAGCTGTTTGTCAGGGTGACGACGGAGTTTACAAGGATGCTGACGACAACGACGACAAGCAGGAAGCTTGTGCCGCAGCGCGGGTGGAAGCGGGATTCCGTGCGCACGTTTTCGACCGTCAGCGGCTTGCCGTGCTCATAGCAGAAGATGGTCTTGTGCTCGGCGCCGTGATATGAAAACAGGCGCTTTACGTCGCTCACGCAGGAGCACAGACGCATATAGCACAGCAGAATTATTATCTTCACCACGCCCTCGGAGAGGTTCCGGATGACGAGGTTCTGCGTCAGCGGTTTTATGAGGCCGACTATCAGAGTTGGCAGGAAGATGAACAGAAACAGCGCCAGCGCGATGCCGAGGACGACCGCTGTGCCGATGACTATCTTCGACGCCTTCTCGGCCTCGAAGTGCTTCTCAATCCACTGGTCGAGCTTGTCCGGCTCCTGATCCTCAACGGGCACAAGCTCCGCCGAGTAGGTAAGCGCCTGCATACCCTTTATCATGGAGTCGATAAAGGTCACGCAGCCGCGGATGAACGGCCAGCCGAATATCGGGTATTTGTCCTTTAGCAGCTTTAGCTCGTCGACCTTTTCCACAAGCCCCTCCGCCGTGCGGCAGACGATGGCCTGCTTCTTCGGGCCGCGCATGAGTATGCCTTCTATGAGCGCCTGTCCGCCTATCGAGGTGCGGAAGTCGCAGTCTTTATTATTTGCCATGCTTTCTCCTTAGTTACTGATAGGTAAAGTTATTTTTGCGATGCAGCCGCCGCCCTCGGCGTTCTCTATTTCAAGCTGTCCGCTGTGACGCGTGATTATCTCGTCGCACACGGCAAGGCCGATGCCCGTGCCGCGGTTCTTGGAGCTGCCCTTGTAGAACTTCTCCTTGACGTGCGGCAGTTCGCCCTCGGGGATGCCGCGGCCATAGTCGCGGATGCTGATGTGTACGCCCGCAGCGTTGGCAGTGAGCGCGACGTCTACCTTCTTGCCGTCCCCGCCATGCTTCGCGGCGTTGTCGAGCAGGTTCAGGAACACCTGCTTCAGCCGCTCCGGATCGCCGGGGATGAGCGGGATCTCAGCGGGGGGCTGGGTGTAGTTCACCTCGATACCGGCCTGACGCATCAGCTCACCGTAGGTGAATATCGCGTCCTCAAGCTCGGCGGCGATGTCGATAAGCTCGACGCGGAGATTGAAGCGTCCGTCCTGTATGCGGGTGAATTCCAGCATCTCCGACACCATGCCCGTAAGCCTCTCGGCCTCCTTGGAGATGATGTTTATCCCGCGCAGCGAGTCGCCCTGCACGGCCTCGTCGAAGGCTATCGTCTCCGCCCAGCCGGTTATCGCGGTGAGCGGGGTGCGCAGCTCGTGCGACACCTGGGAGATGAACTCCGTGCGCGATTTCTCCGCCACGGCGACCTTTTCCGACATGCTGTTCAGCTCGTCGGTAAGGCGGCCAAGCTCGTTTTCGCTGGTCTTTTCAATTTTGACTCCGTAGCTGCCGGCGGCGATGTGGCGCGCGGCCTCAGTGAGATTCTCGATAGGCTCGGACACGAAGCGCGAGAACCAGAGGTTCACGCCGACGAGGAAGATGCACATCAGAACGATGATGATTATCGCGGGCGTGTATATCGCGCGGGTGATGAACCATACCGCGAGCAGCAGCAGGACTATTGCCGCCATGCTGGAGGCAAACAGTTGAGTTTTCAGGTCTTTAAACATTCATAATACTTCCGTTTTGCAGTGATGGATTTTTGCGCCGCTTGGCTCAGTAGCCCCACTTGTAGCCGTAGCCCCAGACGGTGGTGAGGTATTCAGGCTCTGTCGGGTCGGACTCTATCTTGATGCGCAGGCGGCGGATGTTGACGTCGACGGTCTTGAGCTCGCCGCCGAACTCGCTGCCCCACACGGAGGAGAGAATGTCCTCGCGGCTCATGGCCTTGCCGGGATTCTCCATGAAGAGCTTCATCAGCAGGTATTCTATCTGGGTCAGCTTCAGGCGTTGACCGTTCTTTTCAAGGGTACGGTTGCGGACGTTAAGCACGAACGGGCCGCTGACGATCTCAACGGAGTTCTTCTCCTCCTCGTCAACGCCGAGACGGCGGATGAGCGCGTCGACGCGCGCTGTGAGCTCCGCGGGGGAAAAGGGCTTGGTGACGTAGTCGTCCGCGCCGGTCATAAGCCCGGTGACCTTGTCGATCTCCTGACTTTTTGCCGTGAGCATGATGATGCCCATCTTGGAGCCGGTCGCGCGGATGCGGCGGCAGACCTCAAACCCGTCGATATCGGGCAGCATGACATCCAGCAGGGCAAGGCAGATGTCGGGGTTCTGCTTGAGCTTTTCAAGAGCCATTTCTCCGTTCTCGGCCTCTATCGGCTCGAAGCCGCTGCGGCGCAGGTTGATGACCACAAAGCTGCGGATATTTGCTTCGTCTTCCAGAACAAGTATCTTCTTCATATATGTGATTTCCCCCTGTTAAGGCATTTTGTAAGCATTATATATTATGACAAGTAATTATATCACAGCATTTACAAAAATGGTAGTCATAGTTGCAAAAAAATATCATAAAAATATGCGCGCAATTACAGAACGTATGCATAGCGATGACATGTTATGTAACCCTATACGGCAGGAGGGCGGCGCGTTTACTTATCCTTGATATTTTTGTTCAACACTGGTAAAATATCACCCATGAAGAAAAATGTTGTTATAGGTATTCTGGCTCATGTGGACGCGGGGAAAACGACGCTGTCCGAGGCCATGCTGTACCTTTCGGGAAAAATCAAAAAGCTTGGCCGCGTTGACCACCGCGACTCGTATCTCGACACACATTCGATCGAGCGCTCCCGCGGCATAACCATATTCTCAAAGCAGGCGGTAATTGATCTGCCGCAGAGCAGCGTTACGCTTCTGGATACGCCGGGGCACGTCGATTTCGTCTCCGAGACGGAGCGCAGCCTGCGCGTGCTGGATTATGCGGTTCTCGTCATCAGTGGGACGGACGGTGTGCAGGCGCACACGGAGACGCTGTGGCAGCTGCTGCGGCGTTACGGGATACCGACCTTCATATTTGTGACCAAGATGGACCTGCCCGTCTGTGACAGAGCCGCGCTGATGGCAGATCTGCAACGGCGGCTCGACGCGGAGTGTGTGGACTTCGGGGAAAATGCCGCCGCGCTCAATGAGCGGCTCGCCATGTGCGGCGAGGCCGCGATGGACGAATATCTGAGCTGCGGGGAGCTGAGCCGCGATACGGTCGCGGAGCTGATAAAGACGCGGCGCGTGTTCCCGTGCTTCTTCGGCTCCGGACTTCGCACCGAGGGCGTCGAAGAATTCATGCAGGCCATCGACGAATACGCGATACCGACCGAGGCGGGAGACGTGTTCTCCGCGCGGGTGTATAAGATCGCGCGCGACGCGCAGGGCAAGCGCCTGAGCTTCCTCCGCGTGAACGGCGGGGAGCTGTCCGTACGGCAGCTTATCCGCTACGCGGGCGAGGACGGCGCGGAGCATGAGGAGAAGATCAGTCAGCTGCGCATATATTCCGGCATAAAATACGAGGCCGTCGATACGGTGAAGCCCGGCCGGATCTGCGCCGCGCTCGGCCTGAGCGAGACTTTCCCCGGTCAGGGACTGGGCGCGGAGGCGGACGTCTCGGCGGAGCCGGTGCTGGAGCCGGTACTGAGCTACAGTCTGCTGCTGCCGCCGACGGAGGATCCGCGCGTGATGCTGCCGAAGCTGATGCAGCTTCAGGAGGAGGATCCGCAGCTGCACATCCGCTGGGATGAGCGCGGCAGGGCGATACGCGTTGAGCTTATGGGCAAGGTGCAGGCGGAGGTGTTCCGCGCGCTTGTCAAGGAGCGTTTCGACGTTGACGTCGCGCTTGACGCGGGGCGCATCATGTATAAGGAGACCATTGCAGACACCGTGGAGGGCGTAGGCCATTTCGAACCGCTGCGCCATTATGCGGAGGTGCATCTGATAATGGAGCCTATGCCGCGCGGCAGCGGCATAGTCGTGGACAGCATCTGTCCGGAAGACGGGCTTGACCGCAACTGGCAGCGGCTGATACTCGGCCATGTGCTCGAAAAGCAGCACCTTGGCGTGCTGACAGGCTCGCCGCTGACGGATGTGAAGATGACGCTTGCCGCCGGACGGGCGCACCTGAAGCACACCGAGGGCGGAGACTTTCGTCAGGCAACCTACCGCGCGATACGGCAGGGGCTCATGCAGGCAAAATCGGTGCTGCTCGAGCCGTGGTACGCGTTTTCGATAGAGCTGCCGCCGGAGCTGATAGGGCGCGCGATAAGCGACGTGCGCCAGATGTCCGGCAGCTTCACGGGGCCTGACGACGCGGGCGGAATGCTGCGCATCGAGGGCAGCGCGCCAGTGTCGGAGATGAACGGCTACGCAAGCGAAGTGGCGGCATATTCCGGCGGACGCGGCAAATTTTCCTGCCGCGTGGAGGGATACCGCCCGTGTCACAACGAAAAAGATGTTATTGTGGAGATGGGCTACGACGCGGAGAGCGACGTGGAGAACACTGCGGATTCCGTGTTCTGCGCCCACGGCGGCGGCTTCAACGTCCGCTGGGACAAGGTTCCGGAATACATGCACCTTGAAAGCTGCCTGAAAAAGCAGGAGACTCCCGCGCCGGTCAGGCGGTACCGCAGCCTCAGCATCGACGAGCGGGAGCTTGAAGCGATAATGGAGCGCGAGTTCGGCCCCATAAAGCGCCCGGAATACCGCGCACCGGCGGTGAACTCCGCGCCTGCGCGACCGATCGTGCCGCCGAAGAAGCAGTATATAATAGTAGACGGCTATAACCTCATCTTCGCGTCGCAGGAGCTTTCGGCGCTTGCGCGGGAAAAGCTTGGCCTTGCGCGCGGACGGCTGATGGATATGCTGTCGAATTACTGCGGCTTTACAAAACGCGAGCTGGTGCTGGTGTTTGACGGATTCCGCACCCCCGGCAACCCCGGCTCGCGCGAGGAGTACCACAATATACACGTTGCTTTCACCAAGGACGGCGAGACGGCGGACGCGTATATCGAGCGCTTTGCAGATAACATCGGAAAGAATTATGACGTCCGCGTCGTCACGAACGACAATCTCATCAGGCTCTCGGCGCTGCGTTCCGGCGTCCTGCGCACCTCGTCGGACGAGTTTGCGCTGGAGGTGCGGGACGTGCTGGAGCAGATAGACGCGCTGCTGAAAAAGACGAACTACGGCGCACACAAATACAGACTGGAACTGGACAGAACTGAAAATGGAGAAAAATGAACTTCTGCGCCGCATGGAGGATCTGTGCGAGCGCGCCGAGCGCAGCGGCACGGTCTGCTCCAGCGGGTATCTCAGCCCCGCCGAGCGGTATCAGACCGAGGAATGGGCGAAGCGGCGCGGCTGCACCGTGGTGTTTTCCGGCGGCGGAGCCGACTGCGAGCGGACGGCGGCGTTCTTCCTGCCGGAATATATGAGCGCCGAGGACTTTGACCCGTCGGAGCACTTCGCGGCGATAAAGCTGACCGCGCATTTCGGTGAGCCGGGGCATCGGGACTATATGGGCGCGGTGCTGGGCATGGGCGTCGGCCGCGAGTGGGTCGGCGATATCTGCGTCATGGGCGACACGGCGTATATCTTCTGCCTGCCCAGCGTGCACCGGCACCTGCTGAGTATCGACAAGGTCGGACGCTGCGGGGTCACGGCGGAGAATATCGCGCCGGAGGACGTTCCGCAGGCGAAGCGCGAGGTGAAGGAAAAGAGCTTTTCCGTCATGTCGATGCGGCTTGACGCGGTGACGGCGGGAATGTTTGACCTCAGCCGCACCGAGGCCGCAAGGGAGATACGCCTCGGAAACGTCAGCCTTAACTATGAACCGACCGAGAAGCCCGACGCGCAGATATCGGCGGGGGATATAATTTCCCTGCGCGGCGCGGGCAAGGGCAGCGTCACCGGCACCGGCGGCAACTCACGCAAAGGACGGCTTTTCGTCTACGCGGAAATACTGAAGTGACGCGGGCATTGGAGAACGCATATGAAAACTGATTGTCTTGCCGGAATACAGCAATTTCTACTTGAAAAGGGCTTCAAACGCCGCGGGTATATATTTTATAGAATCATGGACGATATTGCACAGCTCGTCTCGTTCGATAAAGCATCTTTTATATATTGCACGTGCTGTATGATGCCGCTGTACATTCCGAGTGACTTCATATATTACACTTATGGCAGCCGGATGGCGGCTCGTTTGCGTGCCGAAGACTGCGCAGACGCGGAGATAATGCGCGAGTGGACAGAACAGCTTGCCCGTGAGTTTGAAGATAAGGCTCTGCCGTTTTTCTCGTCGACAGACAGCCCGAAAAAGCTGCTGAGATTGAGCGGGGATGCGAAGAAATTTATGCACTGTCCGCCGGACGCGTTGGCGGAACTTGAGGCTTTTACAAGAGCATATCTTGACCTGCACGGTGTCAGTGCAGCTGCCGACAAAGCGATGAAACTTGCAGAGAAAGCAGGATGCTATACAGCGGGAGTTTTAGAACAGCGCAGAGCAAGATTTGGAAGTTTGAAAACGGAAAATAAAACAGAATACTTCCAAGGCATAATTGCCGCACAAAAGCGGCTGTTTGCCGAATAATATAAAATTTTACATAAGGAGAAAGCACATGAAAGCCTACGAAAGATTTATCACCTATGTCAAGACCCACACCGCAAGCTCCGAGACCTCGGAGAGCGTACCGAGCAGCGACTGCCAGTTCACACTGTGCCACATGCTGGCCGACGAGATGCGCGCGCTTGGGCTGGAGGGCGTATATGAGGACGAGCACGCCTATGTTTACGGCTTCATCCCCGCGAGCGAGGGCTATGAGGACAAGCCCTGCATCGGCTTCATCGCCCATCTTGACACCATACCCGACTTCCCCGGCGAGAACGTTCAGCCGCAGCTCATCGAGAACTATGACGGCGGCAACGTCGTCCTCGGCACGAGCGGGCGCAGCCTGACGGTCGAAAAGTTCCCGCATCTGCCATCCCTCAAGGGTCAGACCCTCATCACCACCGACGGCACCACCGTTCTCGGCGCGGACGACAAGGCCGGCATCGCCGCGATAATGACCGCCGCTGAGCGCATCATAAACGAGAAGCGCCCGCATGGCCGCGTTGCCGTGTGCTTCACGCCCGACGAGGAGATCGGACACGGCGCGGCGCTGCTCGACCTTGAGCGGCTGGGCGCGGACTTTGCCTACACCGTTGACGGCGAGGAGCTGAGCGAGATAAACTACGAGACCTTCAACGCCGCGTCGGCGAAGTGGGAGGTCAACGGCTTCAACATCCATCCGGGCAGCGCGAAGAACATGATGATAAACGCAAGCCTCGTGGCCATGGAGATAAACTCCATGCTCCCATCCGGCGACACTCCGGCGCACACCGAGGGCTACGAGGGCTTCTTCCACCTGACCGACATGAGCGGCACGGTAGAAAAGGCGATGCTGAGCTACATCATCCGCGACCATATCGCCGCGTCCTTCGACCAGCGCATAAAGACGATGGAGCATATTGAAAAGCTCATAAACGAGAAGTACGGCGAGGGCACCGCGAAGCTGACCGTGCGCCAGCAGTACAGGAACATGCGCGAGCTTATCGGCGAACACATGGAGATCGTCGAGCTTGCGGAGCGCGCGCTGCGCCGCGAGGGCATCGAGCCTGTCACCGCGCCTGTCCGCGGCGGCACCGACGGCTCGCAGCTCACCTTCCGCGGCCTGCTCTGCCCCAACATCGGCACCGGCGGCTACTCCTGCCACGGCCCCTATGAGCACATAACTGCTGAGCACCTTGAAACCTCGGCAAATATTGTCCTGAACATAATCGACGAGAATCTGAAATAACAAAGCGCAAATTCAAAAAATCTCACACTTATAAGGAGAGATGAGAATGAAGAGCAGGCTTGGAGTAAGGAACTGGATCACGCTGATACTAATTGGCCTGTTCGGGCAGTTCGCGTGGACGATAGAGAACATGTATTTCAACGTGTTCCTCTATAACACCATCAGCACCGACCCCGGCTATATTGCCGCGATGGTCGGCTGGTCTGCCGCCGCCGCGACGGTGACGACGCTTCTCATGGGGGCGCTGTCGGACCGTGTCGGCAAGCGCAAGGCATTCATCTGCGCGGGCTACATACTCTGGGGACTCTCGACCGCCGCTTTCGGCTACATTACACCTGAGAACGCGGGGCGGCTTTTCCCCGCGGCGAACGCGTCTGCGGCTGCGGCGGTGATGGTGGTCGTGCTCGACTGCGTGATGACCTTCTTCGGCAGCACCGCGAACGACGCGGCTTTCAACGCCTACGTCACGGATATCACCGACAGTGACAACCGCGGCCGCGTGGAGAGCGTGCTGGCGATACTGCCGCTCATCTCCATGCTGATAATCTTCGGCGGCTTTGACGGGCTGACCCAGCAAGGAAAATGGCGCGAGTTTTTCAACATCTTCGGCGTCTCGGTATCCGTCGTCGGACTCGTGTCGCTCGTGCTGATCAAGGATTCGCCGCGGCTCACGCCGGGGCGGGACAGCTATTTCAAAAACCTGCTCTACGGCCTGCGCCCCTCTGTTGTGCGTGAGAATCCGCAGCTTTACCTGTCCTTCGCGGCTTTCAGCGTTTTCTCGATCGCCGTGCAGGTGTTCTTCCCATACCTGATAATCTATATCCAGAACTATCTCGGCATCAAGGACTATGCGATAGTCCTCGGCGTGGTGCTGATATTCGCAAGCGTTGTGAGCGTCGTCTCCGGCAGATTTATCGATCGGGTCGGCAAAATGCACTTCACCGTGCCCGCGGCGGCCATCATGCTCATCGGCCTTGCGGCGATGTACTTCGTGCGCGGAAATGCCGGAGTTATGGTCGCGGGCAGCGTGATGATGAGCGGGTACATGATGATGTCCGCCGCACTCGGCGCGAATATCCGCGACTGGACGCCAAAGGACAAGGCCGGGCATTTCCAGGGCATCCGCATGATATTTGCGGTCATGCTGCCGATGATAATCGGCCCCGCGATTGGCGCGGAGGTCATCCGCAATTCCGACAGCACCTATATGGAGCTTGGCCAGCTCAAGACCGTGCCTACGCCGGGGATATTCCTCGCGGCCGCGGCAGTCCTGCTGCTGACGGCGGTGCCCGTGCTGATGCTGAGAAAAAGCGAAAAAAAGAGATAAGGCGAACGAGATGAAAGATGCGATATTTCAATTCCCGACGGACGGAACTCCGGCGGAGTGCGAACAGGTAAAATGCGGCCACATAAACCAGACCTACCTGATAACGACCGATACGTGTGCAAAATATGTCCTGCAATGGGTCAATCAGTATGTTTTCCCGAACGTTGACGCGATAATGGGCAACATGTCCGCGATAAGCGCATATCTGCGCAGGCAGAACGAGCGGATGTCCATGATAAGCTATATAGACACGCGCGACGGCAGAAACTATTATGACGACGGCGAGGGCGGCTGCTGGCGGACTTACAGGTTTGTCGATAACAGCATATGCCTCCAGAGCGCAGAAACCCCGTCGGACTTCTACGAGAGTGCGCGGGCGCGGGACGAACGAGGTTCGCGGCGCGGGCGGACAGGCGGTCTACGGCGCGCTGCGCGCGAACGCCGTCGCCGCGGCGGATGAATTGACCGCACTCGGCTGCGACTGGGCGCGCGTGGAGAGCATACAGTTTGATTTTGAGGCCGACACGGACGGAAGCGTCCGCTGCACGCGCCAGACGCTGACGGACGCGGACGGTCTGACCGCCGTGAACCTCCGCCCGGAGACGGTGTACGTCGCCGACGGGTGCACGCTCATCCCGGTCAGCGCCGGGCGCGCCGCCGTGAGCTTCACCAACGCCCTTGGAGACAGCCTCCAGCGGCTGAGCATACGTGTCACGGACGCGGGCGGCACGCTGACGGTGGAATGCCTTTGCCCGGAATGCAATGAGGATCAGGGTTCGACGCTGCATATGCGCGCCTGCGGGCATTATGCGTGCTCCCCCGGCTTTGACGTGGCGGCGCACTCCGTTCCCGAGTGCGGCATCGCGGGGCACTGCACGGTAGACGGCGCGGCGCACGGCAAGTGCCGCAACTGCCAGAAGCCGCTGTGCAATGGTGAAGATCACGGCGTGGGCGTTTGCCAGCATGAGCATATGTGGGTGCAGAAGAGCTACACCGCCGCCACCGCCACAACGGACGGACACTCCGTCGCGGAATGCATGACCTGCGGCATAGTGTACGAGCAGGTATTCCCGGCAACCGGCGGGTGAGAAAGGCTTTATCAAGATGAGCAAGGGCAAATTCGACATAAAAACCATATTGGACATTCCCCGCTGGGAGGCGGTGCAGGATCAGCTTGCAAAGGCGACGGGCACCGCTATAATCACGATAGACTACAAGGGGACGCCCATCACGAAGCACAGCATGCGCACGGATTTTTGCAACATCATCCGCGAAAACCCCATATCCCGCAAACGCTGCCAGAAGTGCGACTCGCTCGCCGGGCTGGAGGCGGTACGCCTCAATCAGCCGTTCATCTATCTGTGCCACTGCGGCATTGTGGACGTCGCCGTGCCGATAACCGTGGGCGATCAATACCTCGGCGCGGTGATGTTCGGGCAGGTGCGCATCTCGAACGGCTCCGACGCGGGAGTGGAGCGCCTTGTCAACGAGATAAGCTCATTCCACACCGACAATGTGGTGAGCGCCCTGCAGCCCGATCTGCGCGAGCTGTACCAGCGTCTGCCGGAGATGGAGTATGAGCGCATACGCGGCATCGCGGAAATGATAAACGCCATTGTGCAGTATATCGTCGCCCGCGCCGTGGACAACCGCGCTCGGATGATGAGCTATGAATGGCGGCTGAGAAGTCTTCCGGGCGATGCTCCCGCTGTCGGCGCCGACGCCCCTGTGGAGATACACGCGCTTACCAGCGCGGAGGAGCACATCAGCGCGGAAGAGACCGTGCAGAAAAGCAGCGTGGTATACCCCGCCGTCGTATACATAGAAGAGCACCTGCACGAGATGATACCCATGCACGAAATGGCATCGCTCTGCCACCTGAGCCGCAGCTATTTTTCGCGCCTTTTCCAGCACGACATAGGCGAGAATTACACCGACTACGTCAACCGCCGCAAGGTGGAGCGCGCAAAGGAGCTGCTGCGCGGCACGCCCGACAGCGTGAGCGCCATCGCCTCCGCGCTCGGCTTTTTGGATGTGAGCTATTTTGTCAAGCTCTTCAAGCGTTTCGAGGGCGTGACCCCGCTGACATACCGAAAGCTAAAGAGGAGTAGCAGCGCTGCCCCCCCGTAGGAAAAATTTAGCATATATTGCATTGTCGATGCACGATATAAAAAACAGCACGGAATGTCAGCAAGCATTCCGTGCTGTTTTTTTGTCGTCGTCCACCCATGCGGGCGTATGCCGCGGTTAGGCGCGCTGTTGTGGCATTTGTACAAATTCAATAAAACATTTTTGTAAATGATAATATTTTGTCAAATAATAAGCTCACATTTGCCGTATTTTGCACAATAGCACCACAAAATTATTCTAAAATGTACGGACTGTGAATAATGACAATCAGCAAAATGACGGATAGAATGAAGCCGAAGTTTGAGAGATAAGTGATAGTGCTAACATCTCTCCACGCAAAAAAAGAGAATGAAAGGAAGAAAGGAATGAGTAAATCAGCAAAAAAAGTGTTTTGTATCGCGCTGGTTCTGATACTGGTGAGCTGCATTTTTGCCTCTCTGATTCAAACCGATTTTGGCAAGGTTCAGATTACCACCGTCAACATTGTCACAGACAGCGGTTCAACACTATGCGGTCATCTTTATAGACCTAAGGACGCGACCGCAGAGAATCCATTACCCGGCATCGTTACCTGCCACGGCAATTACAACAACAAGGAAATGCAGGACATTAACGCGATCGAGCTATCTCGGCGCGGTTATGTTGTACTTAATGTCGATGAATACCGTCATGGACATTCAAGCCCAGCAGACTTTGAGACGTGGCATATGACCTCCGTTGATGCTGTTGACTATCTCTATGAGCTTGATTTCGTTGATCAGTCTCTTATAGGTGTCACCGGACATTCAAGAGGCGCAAAAATGGCAAATGAAGCCATGAAAGAAAATCTCATCCGCGCTGCCGCTGGTCAGCCCATGAAGCTGAAAGCGGTTCTGCTTGTCGGGTCTGCACCTTGGTTTGACAGCTTCAAGCTTGAAGATGCTACTGTAGGCGGAAGTTCTTCCACTGGTCAGAGTTTTACCCTTACGAGTGAGCTTGAAGCACTCATGGAAGAAATAAACGCACCTGTTGATTTCGCAGTAAACTATGGTCTCATATACGCTTCCTGTGACGAATGGAACACGATGTGCGACAGCGTTGGAGGAGATGTACGTCGCTTCCTTGAAAGCGACAAAGCTGTTGACTTTGTCGATCAGGTTGGCGCCGGTCTTGAGCACGGTCAGAAAGTAGAAGACGGCAAATTCTATTACGGCGAGATCGATGGAGAGACTTACAGCCGTGTGATTTTCGTTAACAAGGAAATACACCCACTCAATCATTTTTCCAAGGCATCCGCCGCTGATCTTATTACCTATTTCTATACCACACTCGGTGTACCAGCCGGGCATGAAGAAATTATAAACACCAATCAAGTCTGGCTCATCAAAGAGATAATTAACCTCATCGGTCTCATCGGTCTCTTTATGCTTATCTATCCTCTTGCCTGTGCTTTTATGAAACTCCCATTCTTCTCCGAACTCGCTGCCGCTGAAAAGCCGCGCAAGCTCCCCGGATTCACAGACAGCAAGGACAAGCTTATATACTGGCTTCAGTGGATTTTGTATGCGGCAATACCTCCGTTGCTTCTCTTCCCTGTTGAATACAAGTGGGTCGGCGCAGGCAGCGGCGCTCCCAGTACATACAACAACTTCTTTGGGCAGCCCAATACAAACGAGCTGGTTGTATGGTCTCTCTGCATAACCGTCCTCTCCCTCATCGTCTATATCTTGATGTTCAAATTCTACTACGCGAAGAGAGGCAGAACAGTTGATGATATTGGTGTCAGAATCTCCACAAAGGGATTCTTCAAAAGTCTGCTGCTCTCAGTCCTCGTTGTAGCAATCCTTTACTACATAGTGTTCCTTGCAGACTTTCTCTTCAAGGTTGACTTTAGAATATGGGTCATTGCTGTAAAGACATTCGAGCCCATGCATCTTGTTCTTGCGCTGACCTATGTTATCGGGTTTACGGTATTCTACATCGGCAACTCGCTGTTCACTAACAGCAACCGTATTGAGGGATGGGCAGAATGGAAAGTCCTTCTCGTAAGCTGCATTGGCAATATATTGGGTATATCCATAATCATTGCGTTCCAGTATATAACGTTTGCCTCAACAGGGCATCTCCCGCTCAACGCAATGCGTGTTGTGAATCTTTTCCCGCTTGTTGTTCTTATCCCCGCTGCCACAATCATAGGGCGAAAGTTCTACGATAAAACCGGCAATATTTATCTCGGCGGTATGGTAATGGGTATATTCTACACAATTGTTACTGTCGCAAACACCAGAACAGACGGTTTCTGGCTCATGTAAGTTACCGCCAATCTTGTTCACTCCTTTTGCGCTGGGGAACGTCGCTCGCGGCGTTCCCCTTTCCACTGCGTTTTTTCACAATTATCTATTCTTAATCCTTGAAAAATTCATACAAACACGCTATAATAAGCAGCATGAAACAATACTGTTAATGCAAGCAACAAACGGAGGATATGACAATGATACTTGACTGCACAAAGTACACCGGTGTCTGCGAATGCGGACGCGACCATGAGCTTCGCACCAAGCTCGTCGTATGCGAATACGGCGCGCTCAAAAATTTCGACAAATACATGGACGACTGCGGCCTCACCGGCTTCCGCACTGTCATCTATGATACGAACACCTATAATCTGCCCACCATGCACCATGTCCGCGCAGATCAGGAAATAGTCCTTGAGGCGCAGGGACTGCACAGCGAAAAGGGTCTCATCGAGAATATGATGACCATGCTTGAGCGCAAGCCCGACTACATCGTCGTTGTCGGCGGCGGCACGCTGATGGATTTCGGCCGTTACAGCGCATGGAAGCTCGGCATCCCCTTTGTTGCCATCCCTACTATCGTTTCCTCCGACGGCTTCACCGCGGACATCTGCTCCATCATCATTGATGGCCAGAAAAAGTCCATTCCCATGCAGGCGGCGGACGCTGTCATCTGCGACATCAACATCGTCTCCGGCGCGCCCCGCTTCCTGACCATTGCCGGCGTGCAGGATATCCTCGCAAAGTACGTCTCCATCGCAGACTGGAAGATAGCCCACATTGTCTCCGGCGAATACTTCTGCCCGAAGGTGTGCGCAATGGCGCAGGAAGCGCTGGACATCATGGCGCGCTGCGCAAACGACCTTGCCGAGGGCAAGGAGCCTGACTACGAGGCCATGGCCTACACTCAGATGCTCTCCGGCCTGACCATGCAGATCCTCTCCAACAGCCGCGCGGCATCCGGCGCGGAGCACCTTGTCGCCCACCTAGTCGAGATGAAGCCCAAGGGATTCAAGAACGCCCACGGCATGCACGGCGAGTGCGTCGGCATCGGCACCATCATGTGCGCACGCGCATATCACGAGCTTGCAAAGCGCGACACCATCGAGGTCAAGCCCTACGAGCCGCTGGATCCGGCATGGGTGCGCGACGTGTTCGGCGACCTGGCCGACGGCATCTTCAAGGAGAACGAGAACGACGTTCTCAAGACCTTCCCGCCCGAGAACATCAAGGAGCACTGGCAGGAGATCCGCGACGTTATCGCGACCATCCCCACCGCCGAAGAGCTTATCGACCTCTACACTAAGATCGGCGCGAAGCACTCCCTCGCGGAGCTTGATATCGATGAGAGCATCCGCGGCGAGTTCCTCGACATTTCCTCCGCAATCCGCAACCGCCTGACCTTTGCGAGAATGACCAGACTCATCGTCAAGTAAAGTCGCTCATATCTGAATAAACGGAGTTGAAACTATGAAGTATATTATGGCTCTCGATCAGGGCACTACCAGCTCCCGCTGCATCCTTTTTGACCACGCAGGCAATATCTGCGCGAGCGTACAGAAGGAGTTCAGGCAGATATTCCCGCAGCCGGGCTGGGTGGAGCACAACGCCGCAGAGATCTGGGATACGACGCTGGAGGTTTCCCGCGCCGCGATGGATAAGCTCGGTGTGAGGGCGGCGGACATTGCCGCCATCGGCATCACAAACCAGCGCGAGACCTCCGTCATCTGGGACAAGGCCACCGGCGAGCCTATTGCAAACGCCATCGTCTGGCAGTGCCGCCGCACCGCGCCCATCATCGATAAACTGGTTGCCGAAGGCTATGGCGACATGATCCGCGAAAAGACCGGACTTGTGCCTGACGCGTACTTCTCCGGCAGCAAAATAAAGTGGCTGCTCGACAACGTCCCCGGTGCGCGCGAACGCGCCGAGCGCGGCGAGCTGCTGTTCGGAACCATCGACACATGGCTCATCTGGAAGCTGACGGGCGGCCGTGTCCACGTGACCGATTACACCAACGCCAGCCGCACGATGCTCTTCAATATCCATGAGCTGTGCTGGGACAAGGCTCTGCTTGAGCTGCTGGACATTCCGGAGAGCCTCCTGCCTGAGGTGAAACCCTCCAGCCATGTCTACGGCAAGACCGAGTTCGAGCTGTACGGCGGCGAGATACCGATCGCCGGAGCCGGCGGAGACCAGCAGTGCGCGCTGTTCGGCCAGTGCTGCTTCGAGCCGGGCACCATGAAAAATACCTACGGAACCGGTTGCTTCATGCTCATGAACACCGGCCGCGAGCCGGTCAAGAGCGTGAACGGCCTTGTGACGTCCATCGCTGTCGGCTTTGAGGATCACGTTGAATACGCCCTTGAGGGCAGCATCTTCGTGGCGGGCGCTGCGGTGCAGTGGCTGCGCGACGAGCTGGGCGTGATATCCGGCGCGGCGGAGAGCCAGCAGTACGCCGAGGCGGTGCCGGACACTGCGGGCGGCTATGTCGTCCCCGCGTTCACCGGTATGGGCGCGCCCTACTGGAATCAGGACGCGCGCGGCGCGATAGTCGGCATCACCCGCGGCTTCAGCCGGGCGCATCTTGTGCGCGCGACGCTTGAGTCGCTGGCTTACCAGACCTATGACATTGCCCGCGCCATGGAGCAGGACAGCTGCATCCCCATCCGCGAGCTGAAGGTCGACGGCGGCGCCTGCGCCAACAATTTCCTCATGCAGTTCCAGAGCGACATTCTCGGCAGCCGGGTCGTGCGCCCGCAGTGCATCGAGACGACGGCGCTCGGCGCGGCGTATCTCGCCGGTCTTGCCGTCGGCTATTGGGACAGCCTTGAGGACGTCCGCCGCAACTGGGCTGAGGACAAGGTGTTCGAGCCGATAATGCCGGCCGACCGCAGCGAAGCGCTGCTCAAGGGCTGGCACCGTGCGGTCAAGTGTGCGCTCGACTGGACTAAAGAATAAATAGAGAAAGAATTACGGAGAGAAAGAATGGAAAAAAACCTGAAGGACATAGAGCTTTTTCTGTTTGACATGGACGGTACGCTCTATCTTGGCGATAACGTATACGAAGGCGCGATCGAGCTGATGAACGACCTGCCGAAGCTCGGCAAGAAGTACATATACCTCACAAATAATTCCTCCCGCGCAGGGACGGATTATATCACGCGTCTGCGCCGCCTCGGCTTCCCCTGCGAGGCCGAGAACGTGTTCACCTCCGGCATGGCGACCGGTATGTACCTCAACCAGCGCCACCCCGGCGCAAAGGTGTACCTTGCCGGTACGAAAGCGTTCTACCGCGAGTTGGTGAGCTACGGCATCGATCTCGTGAACGACGAGAACGGCCACACCGATGCGGAGACCGTCGATGTCGTCGTGCAGGGCTTCGATACGGAGCTGGTGTACGAGAAGCTCGACAAGGCCTGCCACTTCCTGCGCCGCGGCGCGACCTTTATCGCTGCGAACCCCGACTGGGTCTGCCCGATGCCGCATGACGAGGTCCTGCCCGACTGCGGCAGTATTTGCGCCCTGCTCACCGCTTCCAGCGGCGTGAAGCCGACCTATATCGGCAAGCCGAACCGCAACATGATCGACGTTATCTCCGAAATGACCGGCATCGCAAACGAGCATATCTGCGCCGTGGGCGACAGGCTCTATACCGATATCGCCGTCGCGCAGAACGCGGGCGCGGGTTCCGTGCTGGTTCTCTCCGGCGAGACGGATCAGGCCATGGTAGACGCCGCCGAGCGCAAGCCCGACCTCGTCCTTCCGAGCGTCAAGGAGCTGCACGAGCTGCTCCGCGGCTAAAGCCTTACAGACACGCAAATCCCGCTGCCGGTTTCGGCAGCGGGATTTTTGACGTCGGGAAGCACCGACGGAAGTGAGCACGGCTTGACATTGCGGCCGAGCTGGGTTATATTTTTCCTGTATTGCGGCTGCGGCCGCGTATAATCTGAACCTGCGGCCATGTGCCGCGATGACTGCTATGACGATAACTTACTTGCTGCCGATACTGGCGGCGCTGCTTATAGTTTTGTTCTATATGGGTTTGCCCTCGCTGAAGGAGTGCCCGCTGAAACGCGCGGAGCCTGCGGAACGCAAGATGAGGCGCGGCGACTGGCTCGCCGCGGCGGTGATCGCGCTTTGCTACGCGGTAGTCGCGTTCATCGGCCTCGGCGATACCGAGGCGGCGCAGAACCCGCACGTTTTCTCGCCCAATGAGAGCGTCACCGTGGAGCTTGAGAGCGCCATGCCGATAAGCAAGCTGCGCATGTTCTGCGGCATAAATGTCGGAAATTATTACATTGAGTGTTCTGAAGACGGCGAGAACTGGAACTACGCCGGAGAATTTGCGCAGAACTATGTCGCGGTACTCAAGTGGAAAGAGGTAGAGCTGAGCGATACGGTCACGACCGAACCTGTGCGTTATCTCCGTATAACCGCCGATGACGATATGTATTTGAACGAGATCGCGGTGTACAGCCCGTACGGCGATCAGCTCGTCATAACATCCGCCGATGCTCCGGAGCTGTGCGACGAACAGGAGCATGTACCGGACGCGGCGAGCTTCATGAACTCCAGCTACTTTGACGAGATCTACCATGTCCGCACGGCGATAGAGCACCAGAAGGACATCTGGCCGTATGAGGTCAGTCATCCTCCGCTCGGCAAGCTGATAATCGGCATCGGTATCTCGCTCTTCGGCGTGACGCCGTTCGGCTGGCGTTTCATGGGGACATTTTTCGGGGTTCTCATGCTGCCGGTGATGTATGTATTTCTGAAGAAGCTTTTCGGTGGAAAAGTGGTTCCGGTGCTCGGAACTATCATATTTGCGGCGGATTTCATGCACTATGTGCAGACGCGCATCGCCACGATAGACACCTACGCTGTGTTCTTCATCCTGCTGATGTACCTGTTCATGTACCTGTGGTGCGAGGACGGGAAGAAACGTTATCTCGCACTGTCCGGCCTGTTCTTCGGCATCGGCGCGGCGAGTAAATGGACCTGCATCTATGCCGGCGCGGGGCTTGCGGTCATATGGGCACTGCACTGGATCGTCCGTGCATATCATAGAAAAGACGAGGAAAACGGCGGGAATCTGTTCGCCGAGTTCCTGCGCAACTGCGGCTTCTGCGTTGTGTTTTTCGTGCTCGTACCGGCAGCAATATATTACGTTTCGTATTATCATTACGGCGCGGCGAAGGGGCTGACCGGCATCGGCGCGTTCTTCACCAAGGAGTATGCGCAGATCGTTCTGGACAACCAAACCTTTATGTTCACCTACCACTCCGGCGTCACGGCCTCGCATCCGTACTCGTCGCGCTGGTACCAGTGGGTGCTCGATATCCGACCGATACTATACTATCTGGATTACGGCACGGACGGCACGCGGCAGAGCTTCGGTGCGTTCGTGAACCCGATACTGTGCTGGGCGGGGCTTATCGCGCTCTTTGTGCTGGGCTATGAAGCCGTTGCCAAGCGTGACCGCCGCGCGGCCTTTATCTTTATAGGCTACCTTGCGCAGCTCCTGCCCTGGGTGTTCATCACGCGCATAACCTTTGAGTACCACTACTTTGCCTGCACCGTGTTCCTCGTCCTCGCGCTGGGCTACGTTATCGCGCTTATGCGGCAGTGGAACCCGCGCTGGCGCGTATACGCGGTGGGAGTGGCCGTCCTGTGCGTGGCGGTATTCATCATGTTCTATCCTGCGCTCAGCGGAATGCGCGTGGATAATGCGGCGGCGAGCCGCCTGCTGCGCTGGCTGCCGACCTGGCCGTTCTGAATATGCCAACACCCCGAATCACCGATTCGGGGTGTTGATCTATCTATGCTTATCTGCACTCGAAGCAGTGCCATTCCTCTTCGCAGTAGTGGGCGATTATCTCAAAGCCGTTTTTTTGGAGCACGGAGCTGACTTCGTCCTGCCGTCCCTCAATTATGCCGGAGCATATGAACACCGCGCCCTCGGCCATAAACTGCCGCACGTAGCCGGAGAGGGGGATGATAACGTCGGAGACGATGTTTGCGAGCACAAGCTGATACCCGCTGCCAAGCTCGCGGCGCAGGGACGCGTCGCCGATAATATCGCCCGCGTAGACGCGGAACCTGTCGCTCCCGATGCCGTTCAGCGCGGCGTTCGACATCGCGACGTCCGGCGCCTTCGGGTCTATATCGCAGCCGACGCAGCTCCTGCAGCCAAGTACAAGACTGCCGATGCCGAGTATGCCGCTCCCGCAGCCGAGGTCGAGCACGGTTGTCTCGGGCGAGCAGTATTTTTCGAGCGCGGCGAGACACATGCGCGTGGTCGCGTGGCTGCCGGTGCCGAAGATCAGGCCGGGATCGAGCCGCAGCGGCTGACGCCCGTCGGCGGGTATCTCTTCCCATTCCGGTACGACGACCAGCTTTTCGCCGACCTCGATGGGCTTATAATATTCGCGCCAGTTGTTCTCCCAGTCGCTGTCCTCGATAAACGCTGTCTGCACCGCGCCGTATGCGCCGCGTATTTTCGCAAGGATGGCCTTGCCGTCGGCGTCGTCGCTGAGGTAGCACTTTATGCGGCTGACGCCCGCGAACTTCTGCTCCAGCTCGTCGTCCACATAGTCCCAGTACTGGTGATTATTTTCGAGGAAATTCTGAAAATCGGCCTCGTTTTCTATAACAAATCCGTCCGCGCCCATGTCCGCCATCTGCTGGCAGCGCTCATCTATAAGCTCGGCCGGTGTGTCAACGCTTACTTCGATCCAACGCATGATATTTCTCCTTCAAAAAATGTCTGCACATATTGTACACGCTGCGCCGCGCCTTGTCCATAGCTGAAGCGCATAAACGCGAAAAAACCAAACGGGAACTCCAAGCCTGCCTGCAAAGAGTTCCCGTTCGGTTGTGAAAGAAAAGAGAGTGAGAAAACGAATGAAAAACGTCTCATTCAAGACACGCAAGCTTTTCGCTTGCTGACAAGAAAATAACACAGTTGCAATATAAAGTCAAATGATACTTTTAACATTTTTGCGATTTGGTGAAATTTTGTGTTATTTATATATCATAGGCTTTGTCAAGTGCTTTCAATTCAGTAAATGTGTCTATCTCAATCACATCTTTTGCATCGCATTTACGGGTATAAACGGTATAATCGTCCAAAAAGTACTTTAGCGGCACGGTGTCCCAATAGCGCTCGCGCCCGCCGGGGCGGATTTCTGCGAGGTTGAACAAAACGTAAATATTTACGGCCGGCCAAGCGCGATAATCAATTAATGTCAATACTGAACGAAGCGTATTTAAAAAAGGCGGATTTATTTGTTCGCTATTGCGGCTTGCCGCCGGCTGGATAAATTGTTAGTATAAAATAGACACCTATAGACATATTCCTGCGGACTGTATAAAGCTGTGCGGGAGCCGGTATGAGGATGCAAATGAATCTGAACAATATTATTTCACTGCTGGGCGGAGTGGCGCTGTTCCTGTTCGGAATGACACTGATGGGCGACGGGCTGAAAAAGGTCGCAGGCAGCAAACTGGAGCTTGTGCTGTACCGCCTGTCGGGGACGCCGCTGCGCGGCGTACTGTTGGGTACGGGCGTGACGGCGGTCATACAGTCGTCCTCGGCAACGTCGGTGATGGTTGTCGGCTTCGTCAACTCCGGTATGATGAAGCTGCGGCAAGCTATCGCGGTGATCCTCGGAGCGCTTCTGGGCACGAGTGTCACGGGCTGGATAATCTGTCTCTCTGAGCTGGAGGGGAGCGGCTGGGTCGCACTGTTCTCAACGTCCACGCTCAGCGCCGTTATCGCCGTTTGCGGCATAATCCTGCGCATGTTCAGCCGCAGCCAGCAGCGCCGCCACGTGGGCGACATCATGCTGGGCTTTTCGGTGCTGATGTTCGGGATGCAGTCAATGAGTGCTGCGGTGTCCCCGCTGCGCGAGAGCGCGGCGTTCGTGCGGCTCATCACAAGCTTCTCAAATCCTCTTCTCGGCATATTGGCGGGCGCGCTTTTCACCTGCATTCTGCAGAGCGCGAGCGCTGCGGTCGGCATCCTTCAGGCACTGTCCGTCACGGGCGCGGTCAGCTTTGCGGCTGCGTATCCGGTTATCCTCGGCATCGCGATCGGCGCGGCTATGCCGGTGCTGCTGTCGGCGCTGGATGCGAAAACCGACGGCAGGCGCACCGCCTTTGCATATCTTGAAATAGAGCTTGTCGGCGTAATACTCTGCGGCGGGCTGTTCTATGGCGCGAACGCGGCGATAGGCTTTACATTCATGGACATGACGATGAACGCCGTCAGCATAGCGTTTGTGAACACGGCATTCCGCTTCGTGACCGCTTTGGCATTGCTTCCGGCCATCGGCCTGCTTGAAAAGCTGGCCTGCGCGCTGATAAAGGGCGAGGAGGAGCAAGCTCGTGTCGACGCATTCGACCGGCTTGACGAACGCTTCCTTGCGCATCCTGCGCTTGCCGTGGAGCAGAGCCGTCAGACTGTGGAGGATATGGGGAAGGCCGCGCAGAATAACCTCCTCGCGTCGGTTGCACTGCTCAAGACATACAGCGACGAGGCTTTTGCGCACGTTGAGAGCGAGGAGGAACTGGTCGACCGGTACGAGGACAGGCTCGGAACCTACCTCATGCGCATAACCGAACGCGAGCTTACGCGCGAGGAGAACGAGAGTGTGTCGAAATACCTGCATACCCTCAGTGATTTTGAACGCATCAGCGACCACGCAATGAACATTGCGGAGGCCGCGCGCGAGATAAACCAGAAGAAGCTGCGCTTCACCGGCGCGGCGGAGCATGAGCTTGGCGTACTGAGCGCCGCCGTGCAGGAGATACTGGATGTTGCGTCGCGGGCATTTTTTGCAAATGACGTTGAGCTTGCATACCGCGTGGAGCCGCTGGAGGAGCGGATCGATGTGCTGTGCGACGAACTGAAGCTGCACCATGTCGAACGGCTCCAGAGCGGGGAGTGCTCACTTGAAAACGGCTTCGTGTTCAACGACCTGCTTGCAAATTTCGAGCGTGTGGCCGACCACAGCTCAAACCTCGCAATAGCGACGATAGAGCTGTGCTCAGACAGGTATGACACCCACGAGTATGTCATCAACCTCAAGGAGCTGCACTCTCACCGCTTTGACGAGTATTACGAGGAATACGCCCAAAAGTATAGCGTCTGAAAAGTCCGTTGACAGTCTCGTTCTGAGCAGAAAAAACAGCGTCCCGCTTTCCGGCAGCTGCGCCGGAAGGCGGGACGTTGTGCTGTATATGAGCTTTACTGCGCAGCTTTGGCTGGCGCAGCCTGCTTTTTCTCAAAGGTCAGCGCGAAGAGCGCCGCCGCGAAGATCAGCACGAAGAGCGCTGAATACAGCAGCCCGCGGCCAAGCCCCAGACTTATGGACTCCGCCAGTATCGCGCCCACGGCGCAGGCCGCGGCGATGAGCCACAGCGGATATTTTATCTTCAGCTTGTCAAAAGCCTTCAGCATCGCTGCCGCACCGGCAGCGGCGGAGGCGAGCATCAGCAGGTTCATCAGAACGCGGAGAACGAAGCGGACGATATATCCGACGTGCATCGAGCGCGCCGCACTGTTCGCCGCGGTCAGCAACTCATCGCCGTTTATCACGTCTTCCGAGATGTCGTCATAGGACAGCAGCGCCTGACGGGCTGATTTATATTCATCCTGAAGCTTTTCGTACTCAATGACAGAGGTCTGCATTCCGCTGATCTTGTCAAACGCGGCGAGGAGCCCATCCTTTTCGTCCTTTAGCTTCTGCTCCGTCTTGCTCAGTTCGGCGCGCATCCCACCGAGCTGCGCCAGCGCGGCGTCGAGCTGGGAATCACCGGTCTCAAGCTGCGCCTTGACAGCGTCCAGCTGCTCACGTCCGGCGTCTATCTGCGCCTTGGCTTCGAGCAGGGCGGGCTCGTTCTTCTTAAGCTCCGCCTCACCGGCCTCAAGCTGCGCCTTGACCTGCGGCAGCATCTTTTCGGATTCCGCCAACTTCTTTTCGCCGTCGTCAAGCTGCTTCTTCAGCGCCTGAAGCTGCGCTTCGCCTTCGTCCAGCTGCGCTTCCGCAGCGGCAAGCTGCGCGGGCGCGTCGGCTATCATCTGCTTCGTAGCCTCAAGCTGTGCAGCACCCTCGGCGTAACGCGCCTCGGCGTCCGCAAGCTGGGCTTCCGCCTCGGAAAGCTGCGCGCCGGCTGCGTCAAGCTCGGCTCGCTTCGCGCTCCAATCGCTGCGTATGTCTTCAAAGCTGCGGCCGAACATCGCCTGAATGGTCTTGTTGGCAATTTCGTATATCAGCTCGCCGCCGACAGTGTCCTCACGGACTTTATCGATAATGGCCTGAGCCTGACTGTATACTGCGTCGATCGCATTATACGCGGCTAGGGAAGCCTCGTATTTGCGCTTGGCCTCGCTCAGCTGAGTCTGCGCCTCGTCAAGCTGGGTGCGCGCGGCGGCCAGCTCCGCCTCATACTGCGGCAGCGCCGCCTCTGCATCCGCAAGCTGTTGGCGTCGGCTCGCAAGCTCCGCACGACCCTGCTCAAGCTGCTGCATGCCGGCGTCATATTGAGCGCGCCCCTCGGCTATGGCCGCTTTGCCCTGCTCGATCTGGGCGACACCGTCGTTATATTCCTGCCAGCCGGATTCTATCTGCGCCTTGGCGGCGAGATACTTATTATAGCCGACGTTGAATTCCGCCTCCATCGCGTCGAACTGCTCGCGCGCGGCGTTATACTGCTTCCAGCCCTCTTCGAGAGTGCTTGCGGCGGAGCCGATGCTGCCAGAGCCCATCTGAAGCCCAGCGTTTGTGGCGGTGTATTCGGTCAACTCCTCGCGGTGGCGGGAAGCGTCATCGTCATACTGTCCCTTCTCGGCTTTCAGTTCTGCAGCGGTCTTGTCGTATTCATCTTTGCCGCAGTTGAGCTGCGCGTCGAGCGATTCGGCTTCGGCTATCCGGTCGCGGAGAGTTTTATAATCGCTGCGATCCTGCGAAAAATCCTTTCCCGCGCTGACGAAGCCAGCGACGCCGCTGATGAGCGTCACAAGGCACATTACGGCGAGCACGGCGGATATAACTCTGCTTAACGCCTGATGTTTCAAGCTCCATTCCTCCAACATATATTCAATAAAAATAATTATACATTATATTTGTTAACAATCCAAGTCATGAAAAATATTTTTCTTCACATTTGAGGAGAAATGAGATATATTTTTCCTGCCCGCATCTGCCGCCGGCGGCAGGTGTTGTATGCTCTAAAAGACTTCTTAATCAAGCGGTTGGGAAGTCTCTTA